>Ga0123355_10008151_pt1 | contig 15815 bp, 11 predicted proteins | sample TergutEmb28metaG_3_FD_89872 | JGI IMG/M metagenome (GOLD analysis project Ga0123355, IMG submission 89872) | Embiratermes neotenicus P1 segment gut microbial communities from Petit-Saut dam, French Guiana - Emb289 P1 | ecosystem: Host-associated > Arthropoda: Insects > Digestive system > Gut ...
CTTAGTTTAGCTTTCGTTTCTAACTCTATTTTCAACTGGTTCTGATCATCATATGGTCTGTTAAAGCAGCAGTTGTCTAAATATACTCTGATTCCCATAAATGTCACCTATTCCAAAAGAATGTATATAACTCATTATATCATACAAGTTTAAATAAATGTATAAAATCCTTTAAAACGATCAGATATCGTGCGAATTGACGTGCGAATTGATGGTCGGATGTCGTGCGAATGCGCAGTCAAGCTATGTTATTGAGATTAGTACGCAAAAAGCCTTCTATTCATGAACAAGCTTATCCGAGTGGTAATCTGGAAACAGTGGAAGAAAACACGCAAGAGGTATGATTCCTTGCGAAAACTAGGTGCAAACCATAGTAACGCCTACAGAACAACTAATTGTCACAAAGGCTACCAATATGTGTGCGGAACAGCAACTATTTATGCTACCATCACAAACAAGCGGTTAGAAGCAAGAGGTCTGACATCTCTGTCAAACCTCTATACAAAAGTCCATTTAGTAGTATCTGCTACGAATTGAACCGCCGTATACGGAAAGCCGTACGTACGGTGGTGTGAGAGGGGCGAAGCCCGGTGCGGTTAGCCCCTACTCAATTGTGGCGGCGACCACAGACGGAGGATTGTTGCAGTGGACGCTTGGGGAAAAGTGTGGTACAATGATGGCGTGTTTTGCCTTGCTTTTTCGGAGCAAGGCAAGCGCATGGAGGTTGATTGGATAACGCCAAAACAAGCGGCTGAAAAGTGGGGCATCTCGGATCGGAAAGTACAGGCTCTATGTGCCAATGAGCAGATAGCGGGTGTCGTAAGATTGGGCTTGGTCTGGCTCATCCCTAAAGATGCAGAGAAGCCAAAGTAGTATGAGCCGGAATTTATTTCGACACCATCAGCGTTTCATGTGATTTTGAAAAACATGAATTATAACTTGGTCAGTAAGAGTGATCAAGTTAGTGACCAAGATGAGCGTATGAAATTGATTCTTGAATTTTGCTCAGTTGCACGAACAAGAGAAGAAATGCAACAACATCTTGGAATCGCTCATAGAGACTATTTTAGGAAAACAATTTTAAGACCACTTCTTGAATCTGGTGAATTCAAAATGACAATTCCCGATAAGCCAAACAGTCGCAATCAGAAATATATTAAAATAATGGAGCGGCATGAGGCAATGACGAGGGGCTATCAATAATGAATCAAGTTAATAGCATAGAGCAGTTCATCGAAACCATCGAAAAAAAATTTGGCGGGTATGAGGAAAAATATTTTCGTGGTCAGCTTGAAAAATACACCTCGATAACTCCGAGCATCACTCGTGATGCAGGCTTTAAGGCTAATGAAAGCCGAATGTATAACGAAACATTAGAACAACGAGCAGATGATTTTCTCGAACTGGCATCACCGCTTGAAAGAATGTCTAAAATGCAACACTACGGAATCCCGACACGACTTATAGACGTGACAATCAATCCCTTGATTGCCCTATATTTTGCTGTAGAGGATATAGATTGCACTTCTCATGGAAATGTTTTAATTTACATTCGTGAAGGTCACGATTTTTCAAGTGAACACGCCCGGGCATTGTCCTTATTAGCAACAACAGATAGTCCAACGCTAAAATCTATATCTGCGATGTTCACCGAAGAATATGGGAGCAGTATAGCTAATGATGATTTGATTAGGTATATAGATACGCCGATATTTGTAAAGCATTGCGATGATTTGAAAAAATCTAATAATAGACTTTACGAGCAAGAAGGTGCTTTCTTCTTGTGTTCAAATACTCTGATAGGCGGAACAATTTCTGGTGAGTTGAAATCACTAGATTCCATTCCGCCGAGCATGGTAATCAGAGTGCCTTATGAATACAAGAGTCAAATAAAAACCGAACTGGACGAAAAGCACGGTATAAATACGACAATGATATACCCGGAGCTACCATCATTTTCACTTTACCTAAGAGAAAAGTACAAGCAAAAAGGTATTTCATTAGATGATAAATATGAGATAGTTGAAACACGCCAATCATCTATCCCAAATGTTCGCAGATGGTCAGAATTTTTTATTACATTAAAAACCGATGACAGCGATGAAAAAGCATGTGGACGCAAGTGTCAAAAGTGCCAAACTAAGCAGCTTTCCATCGTCGATATAAGACGAATTGTAAATATAATCATAAGCAAACATCAGCAGCACAACGAGGTCATTTCTGTTTTTGTAGCGAATTGCAACGATGACTATGTTTCAACAAATTGGATAATTCGTGCACAATGGGTTAGTCCCAAATTGCATGATAGCTTTAAGCCGTATCCCTCAAAAGAAAAGGGAATCAATAATATCACTTGGCACGAAAATAACGAATACAGCATACGCTCTGATTTCAACAAAGAACATTATTTCGAAAGAGATATCAACCTTTTTGTGTACCATTTCAAAGCATATGAAACATTCAAGAGCGCCTATACTAAAATTAAACACGCATATGATAACGTATCTTTTGACGAATTTCTTGGAGTAGTCGAAGAATACGAAAATATTATATCGAAATGCTATAAAGATTTCGGAAACTTCGGACGTTCAAGAACGAAAGAATTTAATGATTTCTTAGAAAATTTTATTGCTGCATCAATAATTGCAGACAATTGGAAGTTTTATCGCACGAGCGAAAAGTACACAATTCAGGCTTTGAAAAGAATTATAGATATAGGTGTAAGTGATATTGAAAGGCACATCATTATAATTGAAAAATGTTTGCCAGAGTGGAGAGCGCGGATAGGCGTTACCGAAACCGACATAGAAAGCATCGTCTTTGTCGAAAAGGGAAAATCAAAATTTACTCATTTGCAAACCATACCAGTTAGAAAAGATGCTATTGATGTTTATTTTAATGAATTTGTAGCTGTTCTTCCCGATAAGAAAATCAGAATAAGTGGCTCAACAAATCTTTTTGACAATGCAAACTTAATGCTCACTATAAAAGGCGAAAACAATTACAGCGCACAAAACAAGGCATTGGTTACTGGCGGCAAATTTGAGTTTGAGGTTTTTAGCAATAAGGGATTCGGGCTAGATGCAGGGATGTATACGGCTCAAATTACTTTGCCTATATCTGGAACGCAATCCCGTGATTTTGTAAAATTTGCCGGCGCAGAATATGAAAACCTTACAGGTCAGTACGTTAAACGTGGCAGTATAGCACCAAGCGTTGAATATAGTTTTAATTTTAGTGTTGAGTGATTCCGTTAGCTACACACAACCCACCTACAAAGATTTCCAATCTCCAGAGGTGGATTTTCTTGCTTATCCGCATCCGATTGTGTACACATTATTACTCTATTGGTATCATCCTAAAGACAGAGCGGCTTCACCATTTCGATGTACTGCCGAAGAACAGTTTCCCGGCCGATTAACCCCGCAAGCGCGATTTCCATGTTTGTGAGGGTATTGTTCGAGGGGAGTAGGTCAAGTCTGAGTGACGGACGATACCCGAAGCCGGGTTAAAGTCCGTTTCGTTGATGATGCTCGACATCATAGTGGAAAGTGTGAGCGGCAGCTTACTTGGTTCAGATATACCGAAACTGACAGTCAGAGAGTGTTGCGCGTCAGCGTCCAAACAAAGGACGCTATCAAAAGTCGCTTTCGGCGGTTTTTGCTGTAAGGGGCTCGTGGGATTTTCACCGACAAACGTATTTGTGCAGCAGATACATTGCTTGCCAGAATCATCATCATGTGCTTGTTATCATTCTCAATTCGCCTTGACACGATACGGATAACCGAATATAATTGACCTAATTGAATTGGACATGAGATTCCTCTTTATTTGGAGTCTTGTATGGAGGCAACGTACAGAAATGAACGGCTATATGACAGTGAGAGATAAAGCATTGCTTTGGGGTGTTTCTGAGCGGCAAGTGCAAATTTGGTGTAAATCTGAAAAAATTGAGGGTGTAATGCAGTTTGGAAAGTCATGGGCTATTCCCGACAACGCAATCAAACCTACTAGAACTGTTAATATGAAACCGGGGCGCAAGCCGAAGAATGTGGTTATTGAATATTCCGAGGAATGATGAGTGGAAATATAATTCCACTTGCCGATAAAATTATAAAGATGATTGTAAGGGTATAGCTTTAGGAGGCCAGTTGATGGATAAAATTGACGGAATGAGCATGGATATTGAAGGGGTTGAGCGTAGTAAGTTACAATCCTTGTTTCCCCAATGCTTCAAAGAGGGCAAGCTGGATATAGATATGCTTCTCAATCTTTGCGGTGAGTACATTGACGAGGATTTTGAGAAATATAAATTTGAATGGAAAGGCAAAGCCGAATGTTTCCGCATTGCCGGGAAACGTTCCACAGGCACATTACGCCCTGCTCCGGAGGAAAGCGTTAATTTTGATACGACCAAGAACCTCTACATTGAGGGCGATAATTTAGAAGTGTTGAAACTTTTGCAAACAGCTTACTTCCGCAAGGTGAAGATGATTTATATTGACCCTCCGTACAATACAGGCAACGATTTTGTGTATAACGATGACTTCAAAGACCCTATCGCCCACTACAAAGAAGTGACAGGGCAAGCCACCAAAAGCAATCCCGAAAGCATGGGGAGATTTCATACAGCTTGGCTTAACATGATGTACCCTAGGTTGAGGCTTGCGGCAAATTTGCTGCGAGATGATGGGGTCATTTTTATTAGCATTGATGATGTGGAAATTACAAATTTGCGAAAATTGTGTGATGAGTTATTTGGTGAGGAAAACTTTATTGCTCAACTTGTTTGGGAACGTGCGTATTCCCCCAAAAATGATGCTAAATTTATTTCCAATAGCCACGACTATGTATTAATGTATGCCAAGTCGTTGCTGAGTTTTCAAATAGGAAGATTGCCAAGAACAGAAGAAGCCAATGCACGTTATAATAATCCGGATAATGACCCGAGAGGTGTTTGGAAGCCGTCAGATATGTCAGTAAAAACCTACACAGCAGAAAATGATTATCCCATTACCGCCCCTTCGGGGCGTATAATAGAGCCTCCAACAGGTCGCTGTTGGAGGCTCTCGAAAAAATCATTTTTCGAGAGACTTAATGATAATAGAATTTGGTTTGGTATAGATGGAAATAGTGTGCCACAAATTAAACGCTTTCTAACTGAATTGAAATTTGATGGAATGGCACCCACTTCAATCATGTTCTATAAAGATGTAGGGCATAGTCAAGAAGGTGCTAAAGAAGTTACGGCTTTATTGGAAGCTGGTGCTTTTGATGGTCCAAAACCTGTTAGGTTGCTCAATAGGCTGTTAAGACTTGCCGATGCTGATAAAGATTCTATAATCCTCGACTTCTTTTCGGGTTCGGCAACCACCGCTCATGCGGTCATGCAACTTAACGCCGAAGATGGTGGTAACCGCCAATTCATTATGGTGCAATTGCCGGAAGTGACTGACGAGAAATCAGAAGCCTTTAAGCAAGGTTACAAGAATATTTGTGAAATTGGCAAGGAACGTATACGCCGTGCTGGTACAAAGGTATTAACCGAATGGCAAGAGAAACAGACCCAACTTGAAATTGGCGAACAATCCGAACAATCGCCGCCCGACATTGGCTTTAAGGTGTTAAAACTTGACACTTCCAACCTCCATGCATGGGATGGCACACCAATAAGCGATGACAATATGCAAACCTTGTGGGATAGGTTCGATGCTCGTGAGAAAACAATCAAAAAAGACCGCTCCGACCTCGATATTGTTTACGAGGTTATGCTGAAAATGGGTATTCATCTTGATTATGTGGTATCTGAAATTATCATTGGTGAAAGAAAATGCTACTCCATTGGCGAACGCCCGTTTGAAACCAGCAAAGACTGTATGATACTGGTCTGCCTTGACTTCGGCATAACCCCCGAAGATATAACCGCTTTTTGCGACCTTGCCCCAGCGAAAATTATCTCCGCCGAGGAGGCGTTCGAGGACAGCACCGCAATGAGCAACGCCCATTATATCCTTAAAGATAGGGATATTGAGATGAAATTGTTGTAGGAGGACACAAAAATGAGTATTGCAAATAATTTTTATACTGCCATAAAAAAACGTTCAGACGAAAATCAAAAGGCATTAGAGTGGCTCTTACAGGAGCAAAATTATTCGTTAGTTGGCTCAATAATACGAATGGAATTAGACTCTTTGTTTCGTCTTTGTTATTTCAAATCACAAGACTCAAAAGAGCAAGCTAATCTCATGAAACAATTTGAAAAAGGTCAACGGTGGAAGGGTGAAAAGGGCATAGTAACTGACAGGAAAATGGTTGAATACGTTGCAAATACGCTAATGCTCGGTTGGGCTATACCTATTTATGATATAGGATGTGCTTTTATACACTTATCACCATATCACGATTGGAATAGTAGCAACGACCCTACTAGAAATATAGACAATAGCGTTAGGCAGACTATCGTTGAACACGTTAAATCTCACCACCAAAAGGAGATGGATGTAAATTTTACATTCGATGATTTAATTTCTGTGTCAAACGATGTTTATATGAAAATAAGAGGGAATCTGCTCTGTGAGTTGGGTTTTGAATGAAACTGAGATAATGCTATAGGAGGACAACATGGATAAAAAACTTTTCATAAGCCACGCAACAGCTGATGCAAATATAGTCGAGCCTTTTGTTCGTTTCCTAAAAGATGGCTTAGGAATTAACGGCGATGACATATTTTGTACGTCTATGATAGGCACATTAAAAACAGGTGATGACTTCATTGCTCAAATAAAAGAGAGTTTGCAGGGGTGTAAAAAGGTAGTATTCATTATAACGGAAAACTACTTGAGGAGTGCATTTTGCTTGGCAGAATTGGGTGCGGCATGGGCAATCGAGCAGAATATCTATCCAATCATTGTGCCTCCTGTTACTTTTTCAGACCTAAGTAAAACACCACTATCAACCGTACAGGCACAGGACATTAGTAGTGATTGCTTTACTTCTATCTTGAGGGATGAGATGCTAAAAGAGGGTATTGCTTGTGGTTCAATTACCACAACGCAATTTACATCTGCTGTAAGTGAGTTCAATCATAGTTTTAGCTCTACGTTGAATAAAGCACCGCAACCACTTGTGGCAGATGCACAAGGGTATGCTATTGCTACTGTGGTTGAGTATAGAAAGTTAGCGCAAAATAAAAGAGTGTCATATCACGGCTACAAATTAAAAGAAAAAATTGTTCATGTCGGCATCAATGAGAAAAACACATCTCATTGGCTACTTCATTTGGCAAAGAACGGTTTGTTTTTAACTGCAAACGATAAAGTTAAATTTAGACCTAATGAGATTACCGAAGATACAGATGGCTTAAATGGTGACAGATTATTTTTTGCAACCGATTTATGGGCTGTCGATATTAAATTGTAGGTGGCAAAATGGCAGAAACAGCAGATAAGCGGTATGGTTTGATAAGAGAAATAATTGAGGCTATCACTAATCATCCAATTATTATGGTGCTGATTGTTTTAGCTGTAATTGTATTGCTGTTGTTTATATCAAGGGCTATCTTTAAGAACACAAAATACGGAAGATTTGTTCAACAAAAGATACTATCTAATCCGTTTTTGTCGCTCTACACAGCCTTATTGACGATAGGGTTGGCAACGATTTGGATTTGGTGGGAGTTTGAGGACGAAACATCCTTGACTGCATGGAGCGTTATAATGAGTAGTGCTGTAGTTATCCTAACTATAGTTTACAGCGTCATACAATCGAGGAATACGTTTCGTGAACAGGCCGCTCTTGCTCAATTAGAGCTTATGCCTTGCCTCTATGTTTCAACATTGATGACCTCCAGCAACATCATTTTAACAAGCAGAATTAGCAAGAACGCCACAATACGCCAAACATTTACTTTTGAATGTGTTAGCGAGCATCCAGCTTTTGATGTTAATTGGTTTTTGTGGACAAATGCGGTAAAACCATATCAATACAAGGAATACGAAAAGACAAAGCAGAAAACACCTTTACGAGGCTATACCGCAGTTAAAGGCAAAGAATATGAGATGACTATTAGTTTAGACAGCACTTCCTTGGAGCAAGTTTTAGTTGCGGAGTACAAAGACATTAGCCGGGGTGTATATGTTCAGACTTTTGACTTAAAATGGAATGAATTGTTGAAGAGGTTTGATGTTATAGGGATAGATTCCCCCACCCCTATTGCGTCCAACGCAATAGGTGCTAAGAAACGATAACATGGGAGTGCCACAAGGAGGCGGAGTTATGGAACGAAAGAGCAGCTATTTTATCAATTTGATGCAGACGGTTATAGATTTGTCAGTAGCAGATGACTGGTACTCCGCTGTAGAAGAATGGTACTTGTACGATGTTGAAGAAGATGAGTTTCGTGAGGAATCATGTGTATGTGGCAAAGAAAAATTGCTTTATCTGTTTACAATTCGCAATGAGAATAACGGTAGCACTCTATTTCCAATCGGGAGTTCGTGCATTAAGAAGTTTGAACGCTCGGATTTGAATGAGGAAGTAGCGGCTAAGGAACAATTATTTAAGTTGTTGCATGCTATTGAGAATAACGAGTTTTTATCATTGACATCTAATCTATTTACACGCAAATTGCTTTTGTACCTATATGAGATAGGTGCATTTGCCCCAACCGCCTACAATCGGTACGACCCCGAAAACGATTACCGATTTATGTTGGATATGTTTAACAAACGAAATCGGATGACTGTACGACAGGAAAGTAAAACCACCGCAATAATTCTAAGTGCTATAAAGCCTTTCCTTAAAAAAATGCTGGACGACAAGATACGAAAAACGAGGTGAACTCATGAAACTCAAATTCAAAACCCAAGACTTCCAAACGGATGCCGTAAACGCCGTGGCAGACCTATTCGCAGGGCAAGACAAGCAAACAACCACATTTTCTATCGTAGAAGAAAATAGCGGTTCTCAAATGCGTTTGGAAATAAACGAGTTTGGTATTGGTAACGCCTTGAACATACAGACAAGTGACCTCTTGGCGAACATGAACCGAATTCAAAAACGCAATAACTTACCTCGTACTGGTGATTTATACCCGGATGGAGATAGGCGTTTTTGTATTGAGATGGAAACAGGAACAGGCAAAACGTATGTTTACACCAAAACGATTTTTGAACTGCACAGGCGATATGGATTTACAAAATTCATTATTGTTGTGCCGTCAGTTGCGATCCGTGAGGGCGTTTACAAGTCATTTCAAATAACAGCAGACCACTTTGGGGCGCATTTTGACAATGTGCCATGCCGCTACTTCATCTATAATTCCGCAAAACTTTCTGATGTGCGCCAGTTTGCCACATCTAGCAATATAGAGATAATGATTATAAACATAGATGCTTTCAAAAAAGCCGAGAACATCATAAACCAAGCACAAGACAAACTTAGCGGTGAATCAGCAATGCGTTACATACATGACACAAACCCTGTTGTAATCATTGACGAACCTCAAAGCGTGGATAATACGGCAAAGGCAAGAGAGGCTATTGAGAGCCTTAATCCTCTTGCTGTTCTTCGCTATTCCGCAACCCATAGAGAAAAAACAAATCTACTGTACAGTCTTACCCCGGTAGATGCTTATCAAAAAGGCTTGGTAAAGCAGATTGTTGTTGCAAGCAACACTGTAGATAATGCTCACAACAAGCCGTATATTGCCTTAAAATCTGTTTCCCGTGATAGTGGATTCAAGGCTAGAATTGAGATAGATGTGCAAGGCAAAGGCGGCGTTGTTGCCCGAAAGACCATAACCGCAAAACCCGGCGATGACCTCTTTGAGTTGTCGGGTAGACGAGAACTTTACGAAGGTTATCAACTCGCAGGGATTGATACAGCCTCCGGTCGGGAATATATAGAGTTTTCAAATACTGAAGCGCTTTCTATCGGGAAAACAATTGGCGGTGTGGATGAAAATATTTTGAAGCGGACACAGATTTTCCGCACCATTGAATCCCATCTTGATAAAGAACTCCGCTATATGGAGCGTGGTATAAAAGTATTGTCGCTTTTCTTCATTGATGAAGTAGCAAAGTACCGCACAGCCGAGGGGGAAAAAGGCATATACGCCCAATTGTTTGAATCATGTTATATGGAACTTCTGAGTCGCGAGAAGTATGTGTCACTCAGAGGCAAATTCCCTACCACTGTGGAAAATGTTCACAACGGATACTTTTCACAAGACAAAAAAGGAGTTTTCAAGAATACTAAGGGTGATACCCTTGCCGATGATGATACATACAACACAATAATGCGAGACAAAGAATGGCTTTTATCGTTTGAGTGTCCTCTACGTTTCATTTTCTCTCATTCAGCACTTAAAGAGGGATGGGATAACCCAAACGTGTTCCAAGTCTGCACATTGATTGAGCAAAAATCTACTTTTACTCAACGGCAGAAAATTGGGCGTGGTTTGCGCCTTTGTGTTGACCAAGAGGGCAACCGTATAGAAGATAGAGATATAAATATTCTCCATGTTATAGCCAACGAGAGTTTTGCCGAGTTTGCCGTGGCACTCCAAAAGGAAATCGAAACAGAAACAGGTATTGTCTTTGGATTGTTCCAAATTAGCTTGCTCGTGGGACAGACATACCATGAAGAAGAAATCGTAGAAAAGGCGTTCACGGAGGAGCAGGCAGTTGACGTCGTGCAAATGCTGAAAGAGAACGGAGTGGTTACTGCCGATACAGGTCATGTGTCAAGTACGTTTAGCGACGAAGAAATCAAAGAAATGATTGATTGTTGGCACTCTCCGATAGTACCCGTTTCTGCAAAGAAAATAATAAAATCGGTTATCGGTAATGCTTTTGATGAGGCGGAAAAAATAGGCTATGAGAAGGTGAAAATCAACTACGAGGAAATCTCAAAAAACACATATGCCGAAATGGTTGTTGCCGAAAAAACCATTACCTATGACGATGCTGCCGAGATTATAACCGACATGCAGGATAGAAAACTAATCACCAAAGAGGGCAAAATAACCGAGACAATGAAGAAACAGCTTGAATCCGGCACTCTTGATTTGAGCGGACAGCATAGCAAGGCTAAACAACAAGCTATTTTGCAGATTGCCCAAAAAGCCAATACAAAGATTGTTATCCGTGACGATTCCAAAGAAGTTACGGTAAGGCAGAAAAAGCAAGTCATGTTGTCGCCGGAGTTTTTGGAGATATGGAACAGAATAAAGCAAAAAACTACTTACAGGGTTCAGATTAACCAAGAACAGCTTATGGCTAATTGCCTTAAAGATTTTGCAGATATGACCGCAATTCCAAAAGCAAGGATTGCCACTCAAACAGCGGATATTGATGTACAAGCTACAGGGGTAACACACATTGAAAGTGGACTGCGAACCATTGAATTAAAAGACGATTATGAAAGTCTGCCCGATATTATACAAGTGATAAGTACGGTTACCCTGCTAAAACGCTCCGATGTCGGTGCTATTTTACGCAAGAGCGGACGAATGAAGGATTTTCTCAGTAATCCGCAAGCATTTACGGAACAAGCAATGGAGATTATTGCCCGAAACCGTCACAATTTAGCTATTGACGGAATACGATATGTCAGACTTAGCGGTGCAGAATACTATGTGCAAGAAGTTTTTGAAAGCGAGGAACTAATCGCAAACCTTGACCGCAATGCAGTTGCGGTTAAAAATAGCGTTTATGATCATATTATTTACGACAGCGGAACGGAGAGCCGATTTGCTCAAAGTTTGGACAATGACCCCGATGTAAAGATGTTTTTCAAAATACCGAGCCGCTTTAAGATTGAAACTCCGATTGGCACTTACAATCCCGATTGGGCTGTGTATCTTGAGCATAACGGCGATAAAAAATTGTACTTTGTACTTGAAACAAAAGGAACGACAAGTATTTACGACCTCCGCACCCCTGAACAGCTTAAAATCAAATGCGGAAAGGCTCATTTTGATGCACTTGAAGATGAAGTGGTTTTTCCGACAGAGCCTGTGGCGGATTGGCGAGAGTTTAGACGAAATTTATAAAGGAGAACGAACATGATGGCTAGTACATTTAAATCACATGATACTGCAATATCAGAAATTTTAAAGGATATTGATAGTGGCACTAATCAGCTCCCAGACTTTCAGAGAGGTTGGGTGTGGGATGATGAACGCATATGTGCTTTAATTGCAAGCATAACAAATTCGTACCCAGTTGGTGCTCTCATGTTTTTAGAATATGGAGGAGATTCGGTACGATTCAAGCACCGTACATTTACAGGGAACACAGCAAAAGCGTCATCTCCTGAGATTTTGGTTCTTGATGGACAGCAACGACTTACATCAATCTACAATGCGATGTTTTGTCGAACACCTGTACCTACCCAAACAGGAAAGAAAGAAAAGATTGAACGGTTTTATTATTTGAATATACGCCTTTCTCTTTCAACTAACAACGACAGGGAGGATGCTGTAGTTTCTATGCCAACTGACAAAATCCGTCGCAAAGATTATTTTGCTCGTGAAATCGACTTGGATTTAAGTACAAAGGAGAAAGAATTTGAGCATCACCACTTTCCGCTAAATATCGTATATGACACAATGGCGGCACAAAAGTGGATGAATGATTACCAAAAACATCATAATTATGACTCGGAAATCTTAGAACAATATGCCAGATTCACAACCGATGTGCTTATGCCTGTTCAAACTTATAAAGTCCCTGTCATCACCCTTGGCAAAGACACTCCAAAAGAAGCGGTATGTCAAGTCTTTGAAAATGTAAACACTGGTGGGGTGTCACTAACTGTGTTTGAACTTGTTACAGCTGCATTTGCTGCCGATAATTTTCCGTTGCGTGATGATTGGTATGGCTCAGAAGATGCAGATGGGGTCAGAGAACAAGGACGTTTTGACTACATGGTATCAAAAAACATTTTGCTTGCCGCAATATCTGATGTGGATTTCCTTGTAGCAATGACACTGCTTACAAGATACAACCTAAAGAAGCAAAATTTAGATGCTCCTGCCGTGGCTTGTAAAAAGCAAGATGTGCTGAAGTTGGAACTTGAGGATTATAAAAACTTCAAGGAAGAGTTGACAGAAGGGTTTATTGATGCCGCAAACTTTATTTATGGAGAGCAACGTATATTTAAGGCTCGTGACTTGCCGTATACTACCCAATTAATTCCGTTAGCAGTACTTTTTGCTCTATTGAAAAAACGTACGCATGATGTAACCGTGCGAGATAAACTATCAAGATGGTATTGGTGCGGAATCTTGGGAGAAATGTACGGGGGCGCAAATGAAACTCGATATGCAAATGATGTAACTGGTGTGATGTCATGGCTTGATGGTGGTGATGAGCCGGACACCATAGCAAGAGCAAACTTTCACTCAATACGTTTGTTAAGTCTTCAGTCAAGATTAAGTGCTGCTTACAAGGGTGTTATGGCTCTTATACTAAAAACTAAAGCACAAGATTTCATAAGTGGCAAAGAAATGGATTTTACAGCGTTTTTGAATGAAAACATCGATATCCATCATGTTTTCCCACGCCATTACTGTGAGATGAAAAACATTGAAAAACGCAAATGGAACTCCATTGTCAATAAAACGCCGCTATCATCTAGTACTAATCGCATTATAGGAGGAAATGCGCCAAGCGTTTACTTAAAAAAGATAGAAAAAGACGGAAGAGTGAGTGGCTATGCGTTGAACAACTTCCTAGCTACGCATTCGCTAAACGCAGAACACATGAGAGCAGATAATTTTGATGAGTACTTTATCGACAGGGCTAAATCGTTGCTTACGCTTATCAGCAACGCAATGGGTAAGCCCGCATTAGGTCTGAGTGGCGAAGATGTGATTAAAGAATTTGGCACAAATTTGAATGAGTGATTTGTGGGTGGTAGGTAGGTGAAATACTTATGTATCTGCAAAATTAAAAACCTAAATTGTAGATTTTGGCTATGGGTAGTCGAAAGGTGAAATGTTTAATGAAAATAGGAAAAGAAAACGAAAAACTGGAGTTTAAGAAAACGACTAGCGAACTCAAAGAGGGCATTATCTCTATGGTTGCCATACTTAATAAACATGGTGGCGGTGAGTTATATTTTGGCATCCATAACAACGGTCTTGTTCTCGGACAGCAAATAGGCGATTCCACTCTGCGTGACATCAGCCAAGCGGTATCAAATCATATTGAACCGAAAGTGTTTCCCAAAATAGAATTAGTATACCTTGACAACAAATCCTGTATTCATGTGACATTCGATGGAGATGAGGCACCGTATTTTGCTTATGGGCGCGTATATATCCGTGTCGCTGATGAAGATAAGCAGATGTCTACCGCAGAATTAGAAGAGTTTTTTCTCCGTAAAAGCACTCGCACAGATACATGGGACAGCAGTTTATCTAGTAAAACAAAGAACGATGTGGAGGATACCGCATTAAAGGAATATATGGAGCGAGCAAATCAAGCGAATCGCATTGATTTCACATATACAACCAAAGAGGACGTTTTGCGAAAACTTGACTTGACTGTAAATGGGAAACTTAAAAATGCCGCAAATGCACTTTTTATCGGATGGTCGCTACTAGAGGTTCAGATGGCAATTTTTGCAGGAACGCAGCGTCTTACATTCGTTGATATACAAAGAGAAAGCGGCAGTGTCGCTTCACTTATTAGAACAGCCGAGCGATACATCATTAAGAATATCCGCTGGCGGGTGGTGTTCGACGGTTCATTGAAACGTAATGAAATCCCTGAAATTCCAATGGATGCCGTGCGTGAGGCCATAATCAATTCATTTTGCCATAGAGACTACAAATCATCACAAAATAACACGATTAGCATTTACAGTAATCGTATAGAGATATATAACCCCGGTATGTTCCCGAATGGTTTAACGCCGAATGACTTTATTAAAGGTAGCGAGCTTTCGGTTAAACGCAATCCTTTATTGGCACAACTCATGTATTATGTAAAAGATATAGAGAGTTTCGGAACCGGACTAAAGAGAATCACAGATGAATGTGACGCCGCAGGGGTTAGGGTTGAGTTTAAGATAATGAAGATGGGCTTTACTGTAGTGTTTTATCGTCCAAATAATGGTTCAAGTGTCTACAATGATGCTGAGGTCGGAGCCGAAATTCATGATGCCACCACAGTACCCCACACAGATACCCCGACAGTAACCCCCACAGACATTAACAGTCAGATTGATAGGATACTATCGTATTGCACAGAGCCACGAAGCAGAATGGACATTCAACTATTCGTTGGGTTAAAGGATAAGAATCACTTTTTAAAAAACTACCTTAACCCACTGGTTGAAAGTGGTAAACTAAAAATGACTGTCCCCGACAAACCGAATAGCAAAAACCAAAAATATGTAAGAAGCAGCAATAATGGCTGAATAAGAAATTGCGGTTTTGAAATCGGTGAGCAACTTGAAACAAGGGTTTTGGAATAGAATACAAAAAATCTACGCCACAAAAGCAAAGACACAAGCAATATCAAGCATTTATGGCGTGTGGAGTTGCTGTCGGTGAGTAGTTGCAAGAAATGAAAAAACTGGAATAAGTGGGAGGGAAATTGCTCTACTGCTATTCAAAACCTATCTTATCACGCTATAGGGCGGGCGTGAAGTGTCGGTCTACTACGTGCTTATTAGTGGAGGGAGGCAATTACATAGGCCAATAGCGGATCATGGTTGTTAATCCAATCTTGTATGGTGTATTCTATGAGAACATGAGGCCTAAGTGTGTAGAACTCCAAATCTAATCCAAATAGCTGTGA
>Ga0123355_10008152_pt1 | contig 15814 bp, 10 predicted proteins | sample TergutEmb28metaG_3_FD_89872 | JGI IMG/M metagenome (GOLD analysis project Ga0123355, IMG submission 89872) | Embiratermes neotenicus P1 segment gut microbial communities from Petit-Saut dam, French Guiana - Emb289 P1 | ecosystem: Host-associated > Arthropoda: Insects > Digestive system > Gut ...
AGTCGCTAGTCAAGGAAATGGCGACGAAGCATACTGGACGTACGTTAGGAGGTATTGACGCAGGATAGCGGCTTTCTGGGCGGAAGATAGCTTGAGTAGTTTATAGAGATGCCCTATAGGGTATCAGACCATTTAAGGTTAACCAGCAAACATTTAAGATTAGTTAAGGTTGAGTTAAAGACGTGTTAAGAATGGATAGAGTATAATATAACCAGAAACCAGAAACAACAAACAACAAATAAAAAATTTATAGGAGTTGAGTTAAATGAAAAAGGCAATTTTAAAAACAGACAAGTTATGCAAGACATTTTCAAGTGGAGGGGTGCAGCAGCATATATTAAAGAATCTTGATATGGAAATTTATGAAGGAGATTTCACTGTAATTATGGGACCATCAGGAGCAGGAAAGTCAACACTACTATATGCACTATCAGGAATGGATGCTCCAACGCTAGGAAAGGTGAGTTTCTCAGGGGAGGATATTAGTGGACTATCAAATGATAAGTTAGCTGTATTCCGACGTGATAATTGTGGCTTCGTTTTCCAGCAGACTTACTTATTAGACAACATGAGTATATTAGATAATATTTTAACAGCAGGGTTTTTGGTTAATAAAAATCGTAAAGATGTTGTAAAAAGAGCTAAACAATTGTTAGAACAGTTTAACCTTGACGAACAAACATGGGGTAAATTTGTGGCACAGGTTTCTGGTGGAGAGGCGCAACGTGCTGGGATTGCTCGGGCTTTGATTAATAAGCCGAAGATTGTCTTTGCTGATGAGCCGACTGGAGCACTTAATTCTGCTAATGGTAAAGCGGTACTGGATGCATTGAGTGCGATTAATGAAGAGGGGCAGAGTATTGTGATGGTGACTCATGATTTACGATCAGCCAGACGCGCCAACCGAGTTCTTTACCTTCGTGATGGTGTGATCCATGGTGAGTGCTTGTTAGGTGAGTATGAAAGTGAATGTAATGAAAGGCGTGCCAAATTAGATGACTTTTTGGCAGAGATGGGGTGGTAATGATGAGAAATATTATAATGTTAGCATTAGCGAATTTACGTAAGAATAAAGGTCAAGCTATTAGTATATTAGCAGTTATTCTCTTGGCTACTACGCTCTTAAGTATAGGGTTAATCGTATTGATGGATATCGGTAGATTTTTTGACGAACGTGTTGAATATCTAAATGCACCTCATTTTGCAGCTATTGAAGATAGAAATGCCTCTAATAACGACCGCTTAGAATTTATTGAACAATTTTCTGGGGTTGTCAATACCGAAACACAAGATATTATCGGCGGATTGGGTGGGTATTACGTAGATGGTGCGCTTAACGCTGGGGCAATTATCATCACAGATGGTTCAGTAGACGGGGAAATGAACCCACTTTCGCTCATTGGCGACTACTTACCGCTGGAAGGTGATGCAATTTATATTCCCCATTTCATGCTTCTAACAGGATATTCTCTTGGCGATAGCTTTCAACTAGATTTTCTAGGAGAAAAATTAGATTTTACAGTCGCAGGGAGCACCGAGGATATACCTTTTGGTGATCAAGGCCCTGGAAATTGGCGTGTTTATGTGCCTCACAAACGATTTCTAGAACTTGAAGAAGAGTTTCCTAACAATCAAATTAGAATGTTATTTGCCCAATTGGAAGAGATAGAAGATGCAGCATTCCTTATGGCTGAGTATAACGCTTCATTTTTCGGCATGGAATATGCAGCTGGGTCACTTGAAGCAGTGCCATTCCCTTGGACATTAGAAATTGCAAGATTAAGTCGACTTTCAATGCCCTCGCTCGTTGCGACATTTTTGACGACATTTTCCTTGATGATATTGGCAGTTGGTATAATTGTCACCCGTTTTCGTATTACAAGTAGCATTGAGGAAGGGATGATAAATCTCGGTGCTTTAAAGGCAATTGGTTATCGCAATCGTCAGATTATATCATCTATTGTATTACAGTTTGGTTTTCTTGCCCTTGTAGGAAGCATGCTGGGAATGCTGTTGTCTTACCTACTACTACCTTTGTTTTCGGTGATATTAGAACCATTACTCGGCTTGGCTTGGATCCCCACTACCTCCGTTTTCGTTTCGCTAATCGCAATGATTACACTTATTTTGCTGGTCGTACTTTTCTCTTTTGCCTCCGCAAAGCGAATCAGGAAATTTCATCCGCTTGTTGCTTTGCGTGGCGGATTGAACACCCATAGCTTTAAGAAAAATCATGTTTCTTTGGACGAAGCTCGTGGTCCACTCGTTTACCTTCTTGCAATAAAGCAACTACTGCAAAGTAAAAAGCAAGCTTTTGCGATAAGTTTAATCCTTGCGGTGCTGATGGTGGCCTCAGTAGTCGGGATTGCAAATCATTACAATGTGAACGTCAATACAGAGGGCTTTTTACAGCTTTTCGGTGCAGATTTCCCTGATGTTGTCATGATAGTGGATAATGAAAAAGGTGGAGAAGAGGCAGTTACACGCATATCAGAGCGACCTGAAGTTGATAAGGTACAAGGATCAGAGTTTGTTATGTTGTTTATTGATGAAGTAATGATAACTACTACAGTTGTGGAAGATTTTTCATCCCTTACTGGAGACTCAATAATAGAAGGACGCTTTCCACAACATGATAATGAAATGGCGCTTGGGATCCCAGCATTAAGGGTTATGGATAAAGCAATTGGGGATTGGGTTACAGTTGTAATTGGAGAAGAAGAACGGGAATTTTTAATAACAGGAAGCCTCCAAACTATGAATCAGGGTGGTCTTCAAGCTATGATAAATGTAGAAGGCATGATTGATATGCAACCAGATTTTGCCTTTAGTCAATTTGATGTACATCTGATAGAGGGGATCAATGAAGATGATTTTATTGAATATATATTAGAAGCAGAAGGAGATGCGTTAGCGAATGTATTTTCTGTACAAGATCAGATGGATACATTGATGGTAGCAATGGGTGGAGTATTTGCCCTTATTACCGTTATCATTTTAGTTGTGGCTGTTGCTGTAATCATCTTAGTATTGTATATGGTCATTAAAACAACCATTAGACGCAGAAGCCGTGAACTAGGAATCCAAAAAGCACTTGGCTTTACGACACTCCAATTGATGAATCAAATTTCTCTCAACTTAATGCCAGCAGTCTTACTTGGAACTGTAATCGGCGCAGCGATTGGCTATTTTGGATTTAATCCAATGTTTATTGCGTTGATGCAAGGTGTGGGAATCGCGCGTGCAGATATGATTGTTCCCCTTGGTTGGATTGCTGGTGCAAGTGTAGTAATTGTAATGCTTGCTTATGCTGTGTCAATGTTAATCGCATGGCGAATTCGCAAAATTTCAGCTTATGCACTTGTAACAGAGTAGTGGTTAGGAAAATATTTTGACTGTCAGCTAACTTTAGTTGGCAGTTTTTATATGATTAGGGTTGCTTATCCGCAACCTTGACTTCTGCTACTAACTATTGTAGAATTATTTTATCTAAATTAAGTCTAGGAGTTATTTATCATGAAAAAAGTTTTAGTTACATGTTTCGATCCATTTGGTGGAGCAGCTGTCAATCCATCCCAAATAGCGGTTACGCAATTGCCAGATGAAATTGATGATATAAAAGTAGTAAAGCAAGTTATCCCGACTGTATTTGATAAAAGTATTGATATTTTATTCGACGTATTAAAAATTGAAGCACCTGATGTGGTGATTTGCGTTGGTCAAGCAGGTGGGCGTCCAAATATAACTGTTGAGCGAGTTGCGATTAATATCAATGATGCACCTATCCCAGATAACGATGGTAATCAACCGGTTGATTCTGCAATATTTGCAGATGCACCATCCGCTTACTTCGCCACATTACCAATAAAGGCAATGGTTCAAAACTGCAACAACATTGGCATTCCAGCTGCGATTTCTAACACCGCAGGAACATTTGTCTGCAATCATTTAATGTACGCCGCCTGTCATTATGCCGCCCTGCACCAACCAAAACTAAAAGCTGGATTCATACACATTCCATTTGTACCCGAGCAAACCATCGATAAACAAACAATGCCATCCATGTCATGTGCCGACATTATTGCAGGACTCAAAAGCTTTATCAAAACAGCAGCAACTATTGATCAGGATGTGAAAATTGCTGGTGGCGCAGAGCATTAGGGACTGTAATTAAATAACTTGGAGGGTTGCGACGAGAAAATTTCTCAAATCGAGAAGCAGCAAATGCGGTTTGCTTTAGGCAAATAAGGCTTGCTGCGACGGTTCTAGGCTGCCTTCGGTAGCCTTTAATCTATTTATTCAACCACCCCAATTGTTCTAACACGTTCGATAAACTTTTTATCAAAGTATGAATGCTCTCCATCTGACATCTGAGGCTCACTATAACTTTTCTTTGCATTAACAAACTGTTGATCTACGATCCGCTGACCAACAAATCCTGTTCGCGTCATTTCTTTTACGTACTTTCCTAGTCCTGATCTAAACATATTCATTGATAGTACAGACGTATGGAAAAGGAAGTGAACTCCTGAATCTTTCGCATTTTTCATCAATGTTTTTACCTCTAGATCACTTAAGTCCATCTCCTCTAGAGCCTCCCCTAAATCTGGAATATAGACGAGCATAGGTGTTTTCAGTTCAGTTATTCCCTCTTCTTCTATGGCTTCTTCCCTTGTGTTTTCAGCTGCCTCTAACTCCTCCTCCATCCCATCTTTCTTAGCCGCAAATTTACCCAAAACCGGATCATCATCAAACAAATTAAAAGTTGGCACAAATGGTTCAGGCGCTTTACCAACATCCACCAATGACACCTCTCTCATATCATCACCTTTCACATAAGCAACAATAAGCGCCATAACCTTTCCAATTTGACCTGACGAATAAATCTCATCAAACAAATCATCACGCCCTTTATAACTATCACCAACATCAAACATAACGCGGTTATATGAATCCCCCAATCGAACAAACACCTTCTCCAAAGTCTTACTAATATACTCAGTTTGCACCATATCCCCATCCGCAATCAAAAAATACGGATCTACCCTCGGTCTAAACCCTCTAACCTCAGTAGTAGTCACAGAAAACCCAAGGGGGATATTACCTTCCTTTAACCATTCCCGCACTTCCTGATTCTTCAAGAACCACTCAACACTAATCTCACTAGGCAACATCGGAACCCCAAATGGCCTTGCACCTTTCCACGACTCATTAATCTCAGTTATCTCCACACCTAACGCCTCTAGCCTACTAAAGTCATCCTCTCCATCAATTGGCAAATAAAACTGAAGCGACCTTACTACCTCAAGTTTAATCTGCGCTCGACCCGCCAGCTCTTGCAAATGCAATCGATCTCGTCCGATAATATCCGATAACTCACCTTCTTCATTTAAAAACAACGCAATCTTAGTTGGAATATTTCCTGATAAATTCATCCTAAATGAATTACCCCTTAAACCAGTCACTAGAACATACATCCCCACATTCGCACCATCTCGGAGTAGCTGCATCAACATCCTATCAACTGACTCTGATAACTCTTGATTCTCTTTGACACTGTCATATGCATCCACAACCGTCACAATTACCGGTAACTTATCATCTGTCTTCGCTTCATATTGCGAAAGAGATGCAACACTTACTTCAGTAAACATCTCTTTACGTCTCCCAATCTCTGCTTGTACAAAATTTAAAAATTTTCGTAACTTATCCTCATCCTCAACCCTTGCATAATCGACTGTATGTGGCAGACCTTTAAGTTGAAGCAACCCATTAGTTCCAAAATCAAACAAGTTAAACTGAACCTGATCTGGGCAGTTCTTCCTTGCTAAAGTCATCACAATCGTCTGCAGAACCGTTGATTTACCAAATCCTGCACTCCCATATATAGCTGTATGCTTATCTTCACCAAGATCAAACATATATGCACGCTGTGCTTGTTGATCTGGGAAGTCCATAAACGCAATATTAACCTTGAGATTGCGTTCTTTTCTCCATTCTGCTGCTCGATTGATCTCAGGCGTCACAATTTGCTCAGCAAGTGGCGGAAGCCACGGCTTATCAGGAATAATCTCATTATTTTCTTTCGCCAATACATCAATATAATCTACAATTGCCCGAAGTTCCGTCGGCAACTCATCTTTCTTTGATGTTGATACTTCTTTTTCATCTGAATCTAATGTAAGGATTTCATATTGACCCAAATCATTAATCAACCATACTCGGTCATCAACTTTCTCCTCCATAGTCTTATCTGGGTCATAGTCCGAACTGCTCCATGCACTCTGAAACAGTTCATAAATTTCATTATTACCCACCTGTAAATATGCACGACCTGGTTCAACAATATATGCCGCATCTGGTGTTTTGATAATCTCATTTGAATCGGAGACATCAGCTACCTTTAAACCTAACTTAAATCTTGAATTTGACCAAATCTGATCATCTACCACCCCACTTGGTTTTTGCGTCGCAAGAATAAGATGAACTCCTAAACTTCTACCAATGCGTGCCACCGACACAAGCTCTGTCATAAATTCCGGCTCATTAACTTTTAGCTCCGCAAACTCATCACTAATAAGGAAAAGATGCGGAATTGGTATCCTCGGGTAGTCACCTTTTTCAGTCGGTGCTACCTCTTTTCCTTTTTTATATAACTTCGTATACCCATTAATATGATTTACACCAAACTGACCAAACATCGCTTGACGCTTCTTCAACTCAGCCTGAATACTTGCAAGTGCTCTAGCACTTGCAGCTCCATCTAAGTTTGTAATTGAACCCATCAAATGCGGTAAATTTTTAAACTCATTAGCCATCCCCCCACCTTTAAAATCGATTGGTAAAAAACCAACATCCTCAGGCGAAAAATTAATCGCAAGCGATAACACGTAGCTCTGAACAATCTCTGATTTACCTGAACCAGTCATTCCAGCTACAAGACCATGAGGTCCATGAGCTCGTTCATGAAGGTTTAAATAGACAAGATCATCTTTCCCTCTAAGTCCAAGGGGTACTGAAAGAGTCTTCGCCGTATTAGCCTGACTCCAGCGGGTTAAAATATCAAGTTCATTTACTCGACGAGCGTTATACATATCAAGGAGCGTCACAACCTTAGGTATCGCATTCCTCTCTACTTCCACATGTTTCAAATTGGCAAGGCATGTTATCGCAAAAGAGGCTGGGATTTTTGTCGGCATTTGATATGGTGTAAAACGTTTTTTTACATACGTATTACTTTCATTAACTAATATTCCCGCTTGTGAGTTAGAATACTCTACCATCGTCGTAACAGTTTCCGGAAGCAACGCTTGTGATTCCTTACACCATATAACTGTTACACCATACTTACTCATATCCTCGGCAAGGTACTCATTCAAACCATGCCCTGACAAATACGTATCATCAAGTATCGCAAACACATAATGAGGTCTAAACTTAATCTCCTGTTTTTCTCCCCCTTCTTTCATCTCATTCTTTCGCTTTGTAATAAGCTGATAGAAACTATTTAATACCATATCGCGACTTCGCTCACTATGTATAAGACCTCTTAGATTTAGAGTCTGTATTTTAAAATGAGGCAACCACCGCCAATCCTTAAAATCCTCCTCATACTTATCATCTGGCACAAGTGCGATGAACTCAACATCCTTATAAGAATGAAATGCCGCAATTTGAAATAGTAAAGTCGAAATAGCAGTCTTCTGTACAGAGTAGACACCTGTAAAACCAAGAGTTTCTCCTAAGAGTTTCGCACGAACCGGAATATCTGTCAATAATTGACGTTCATTGATAACTGATTGCGCGTAAATAGTTAGTTCATCTGGATCATCTTCTCCCGCTTCAAACTCAATCTTATAACTAGGATCATTTGTGCCAAGACCCAACGCAAACTCCAAAAAATCAGCATTTGCAATGGTCTTTTCATACAAGCGAGAGCTATAATCATGCATCATATAAGAAATGGTTTCCATATCAGGATAGTGATAAAACAGCGCATCGCGCTCTTCCTCTTCAAGACGATTTATCTCCGCCTGCTTTGACACTAAATACAGCTCATAATCCGCATCGCGCATCGCATTCCTCTTTTCAACTTCTTTTCGGCTTGAAAAATGCGCACTAACTGTGAAAGAGGTCGTTACCAGCACCATCGAGCTCATTCCGACTGACATCAAAATGTTTCTGCCGCCCACTAGACCCATCATAACACCCATACCAGCTACTATCAACGGAGGAAGAATTGTTTTAAGGAATGCACCTTTCCCCAGCCCTTCTAACACCCTAGGCTTCGCAATTTTAACTGTTTCATCAGGAGCTGTCTTAAAAATACGAGGACTTCTCCGATAATCAGGAAAATCAACTGGATACTCAGGAATAAACGCCTCGCTTAACACCTTCCGCGGATTCAATACCACATCTTCGCTAATTCCTGTAACTTTGAACTGTTTTGGTCTGCGCTCAATATGAACACCACCAATAACGAGTTTATCTCCTACCTTAAACTCGCCATTAAACCCTTCAACTGAATGACCATTAACATAGCTCGCTTCCCCTCCTGAGGTAAGATGAAGGTCGTATGTTTCAACTTCACTTTTTTCGTTAAATTTAGGTGCCAGAACCGCTTGTGCTGCTCCTGAAATTTTTATCTCTGACCCTAATCCACTTGAAATCATTGTTTTTCCTTTAAATAGCGGAACAATGTGAGTTATAACCTTATTATACCTTTTAATAACCAAATTTCCGAATGTAAATTCTTCTTTAATTTGATAATCATCCACATAAACGGTTTTGTTCCACAATTTAAAAATTTTTCCAAATGCTTCAACAAGTGGATAGCTAGCTGTTATTTCTCTCCATTCAAACTTTTCTCCAAACAAGAAAATATAAAAAGCTGTTGTGTCTTGGGGAACAATTCGATCATCAAAGTTAGCTATGTGAGGATAAACTTTAGTCTTCACCATTTTCATCATCCCCCTCATATTCATAATCAACAGGTAGTCGCTCTAAATCCTCATTCGCTAATAGTTCATATAATTCCTCCATGCGTTGGCGATAATGATTTAAGTATTCTTGCTTCCTAGCACCAGGCATCTCCATATCAAGATACACATAATCATATAGGAGTCCATAGGCATTAATCTTGAGGGGAATATCTCCTAAACCATAGGCAATATCAAGCGCATAAGTAAGTCTCCCACGTCCAGTATAAATCCAATACCTTAGTTCACTCTCATGTGTGGCTGGCGACAAGTTATTAATTACTGCCTCACGTTGCTGCTGTCTTAAAATCCCCAGTTCAATATAACTAACCGCTAACATATATTGCACCATAGGAGGCAATGTTCTAGGATCGTCTCCCGATAAAATAGACGTTGCCTCATTAAAATTATTTACCATATACGCACCTTTTGCATCAATAATCCGATTTTGCCTTGGAATTGTACTCTCAAGCAACAAACCAAGCCAAATGCCTATTCCAATTGCTAGCGTCGCAAAAATAAAGGAAGAAAACTTAAACATATTATATCGAGACTTCTTGACACTACACTCCCATATCTTTCGTGCTGTATGCAGCGCATGGTATTGTTCATCAAGAAGTTGTTCAATTTCAGAAGTGGTTGTTGCTGATAAAATAGCAGTAAATGCTTTGTCTCTTACCTTTACATTACCTGTTACCACATCTTCAAATTTGTATCTTGGATTAAGCGTACTAATAACAAGTGCTTTATATTGCTTAAAAAATTGTCCAAAATCAGAGGCCTTAGGTTCAACCGCGCCTGTTAATCCACGATGCGCTACCTGTAATTGGTTGCTTACTAAAAACAAGTTTTCTGGATGAAGGAAAAATAATGCGGCATCGCCTCCATCTTGCCTAAGAATGCTGAACTTCCTTGCAATTTCTACTCTTTCAAAAAACTCAGCTTTTCTTACTGCTTCTTTAACTGATTGTGAATAAGCAGGCAAATCGTAGGCAATTTCCACTCTCTCATCTGAGGCTGTGACAATTTTTCCTGCTAATAAAACAGGGCTTGCTGACAAAAACAACTCATACATGCTCATAGTCTCTAACCGATACTGAGCCGCTTCAAGAATAACTGTGAATTCACTAATGACTCCCCTCCGAAATTCTATACTTATATTTCCATCTGTTATTACCTTCATCATTTCGCCCCGCCTTTCAACAATATTTCAAGCTGATCACCATCACCAAGCGCATACTCATCATAAAGTGCCAAATCATTAACTTCCAATGGCTTCCCACCTAGCCTTAACTCAAAATCCATCGGCATCTGCACACGCATCATTAACAGCGCCTCTGAAATAACTCGCTTCAAATGCTGTTTTCTTACCATTCTTGGTATTCTTAAATCGATCACATGCTCCCCTATGTGAAGTCCTATATTTACTGAAACGTCTTTAACCACTTAACTCTTTTCCCCTTCCTTATTTTTGTGAATCACACTACCGATTATAGCCGCAACATAGGCTAAAATGCTTGTCACTACCACTGCACCTATCACAATTATCCAGACTGGAATATGAAAATAACTTGCTTGAAAACCCGCATTTACATGTACACGAGCGGGCTCAGATATATCTTCACCTATAAATAGTCGATCAACAATTTCACTTGTATCAAACCTATTAGTAGATGCCTCTACCAAAAACAAATTCTCACGTGTTGTTATTAAAAATTCAGTATTTCGTGCAACACGTTGCGCTTCAGCTTCCATCATCTCTTCGAGAAAGAGAAACGGGGCAATTTCAAATCCAATTGGTAGAAATTGGTCATGGTCACCACCATGTCTATCTTGAATAGTTTGGTCATTAATAAGTAGCTGCCCCCGTTCAAGAACTCGGATTTCGTTATCTTCCTCTTCCTCATCAGCAAAAATTCGTACTGGAATTAAGATAAGTCCTATTAACAACAGCATGATGATTGATGCTGCTTTATTATATCGTCTCATTTATTAACTCACCACCTGCACCTTTATCTGTGCTACTTGGCATATGGACAAATAAATTCAAAACCACCGCTACAGCTGCCAATACAGTTAATCCTAGGTGTCTTAAAATACTTAAAGTCTCACCTGCAATTATCCATGCAAAGAGGTGCTCAACTTGTTGAAGTGGTGATAAATTAAACAGCATTGAGATGAATGTTCCAGATTCAACTTGAATTCCAAGGACTGGATTCAAAAGTAGGTAAGCCGCAATGATTATACCAATAATAAATAGTGAAGCTTTCGGAAATTGCCTAGCAAGGTAGCTCACAGCTAAGATTCCAATAACGATAAAAATTGGCACACTTAACATCCAAGTTATGATTGAAACATACTCAATTGATCTTACACTAATTGCGCTAAAGATTAAACCAACGCTTAAGCTTACTAGGCTTAATTTTAAAACGAACGGAGCATTTTTCCAAATCAAGCCCCTATTTACCATTTTTTCTGCAATAGTGCGCTTACGTTTCGTCCAGAAATACCTCATTCCATAACCGACCGCAAGGCTTAACATTGCACTAATAATGGTCAAATAATACGGCATAAATGAAACTTCTCCTAGAACCTCATAAACCCCAACCAAACTAATAGGTGATGATAAAAAGTCAAGCACATTGTGATTGTCTGCACCACCAATCCGCGCATTTGCCATCACTTGTGAAAAATGCTCAGAAAATTTAAGGTTTTCTAAAACACTTGCATCAGTTAACTCACTCAAGAGATCCATATCAGCTAAAATAGCCGCTGCCAAACCCTGAGCATCTTCCGTTTGTCCTACCATCATCGCAAATTGATCATCCAAGGCAATCATTTCTAAAGCATAGCTCAAGATTGACTCTGAATCACCTTCCATCAATGAAGAAAGAAGTCCAATTGTCGCTAACATATTACCACCATAGCGATCATCAAAATAAATTGTTGTACTATTTGCATCAAGCTCAAACGAGCCAAAATGATTTGACAACACAATTTCTAGTATTTCTGATTCACTCCAGTTTTGATAACTATCAGTCACACCTGCTATCGCATCAAGATACCACGCAAGCATTGCGTTCGCTTCATCAAGAAATGAATCAGGATGAACTATTGCTTCCAAAATCAAGCGATTCGCAATTGTCGTTACAATCAATTGATTGTGGCGATCTGATAAGCTTTTATAAATCCGAATACCATCAGCTCTAAAACCATCATATATACTTTCAATAATCAACTCCCTTTGATCTCCTATTGATAAATTAGCATAGCGATGATAAACTGAGCTAGGGTCGGCTTGCAATCTAATCGTATTAACTCGCATACCATCGTCGTCGTAACGCGGCTGTTCTAAACTATCTAAAAACAACCCCAAATATTGCCCTTCACTAGTTGGTGCACCAAATAGCGTAACAATTTGACGACTCATCGAACTTAGAAGATGGAATTGCTCAAATAATTTTCCAAGATCACTCATCAAATCTAAATGTGCGCCGGCTAGTGTTGAAAAATAAGCAAGCTCTGAAGCGAAAACGACATATTCTTCATTACCTTCTGGGCACGTCGTTCCGTCAGTACAATTCATCCACTTAAAGTTCTGTTGATAGGACTGCGCTTCAATCTCTGTCTCACTAAACTCCCAAATCAAATACATATCCACTGTGATAGTAAATGAAACTGGTGGTGAAGGGTCGCATTCTTCACAGACTTCACATTCAGTTTGCACAAGGTTTGCGATCTTACCATCTTCGACTGCCTCATCTGCTCCACCTTCAATCTCACCCGATATTGGTGACCCTATATATTCAAAATCAATGCGTAAATACTGATATTGATTAGTATCAGCATCATAATCAACATAACTAACATCTGCTCTCACATCAACATAACCTGCCGCAAGTAGATGTGAATTAATTTGACTCTGAATCTCAGTTTTAACATCCGTAATCGTAGTAAGTCCTGTATCTCCATCATACACCCTAATATTGGAATCACTATGTACACGGATTACTTGTGTTGCCGTAATTTCTGGATTTGGAAAAATTTCAAACGTTGCCCTATGAGGATATGTTTGATATCCATAATGATAAACGTTAATGAAAGCAAAATTAGAGTTTTCTTCGACAGTTGTGCTCAGTTCTTCTTCAGCAAATCGGTTTATGAGATCAAGTTGAGCCAAGTACCAGCTTTTGTCACTATACTCAATCTGGTTTATCTCATGCAAATGATTAATCATCTCACGAAGATGGGCACTTGCTATTTGCCCAATGCCTAACCTTAACGTCTCAAAATAAGCATCTGCAAGATTTGGTTCGTGCTCAATTATATTAGATAAATTAATAATCGCTTGATGGAAATCAGCATCCGTCACATCACTTGAGGACAAGTTTTCATCAGCAAAATAGATCCCAGAAACCATTCGACGTGCGGCAAACAAATCGTCAATTTGTCTTTCTAGCGATGCGATCTCCACACGCAATGCTTTAATTAAATCAGACTGTTGATCCTGAAAGGTGGTAGCCATATGATTAAAATCTCCAAGAATCCCCTGTGTAAACTCTTCACCATGAAATAGACTCATCCAACTCAACATCACATTTCCAAAATCACTAAACTGATCACGATAAAAGGCTTCATCAAGCTCTGCTTGTTGATTAACGCTAAATTGAGCATTGCGCTGGTTCATCTCCCCAAGCAACTGCATCAAGTCAATATAATCCTCAAGCGTAAACAATTGTTCTACTAATCCCTCAGCTGCACTCGTCAATATCTGCCCAGTTGTCTCACTAAACTCATCGTGCTGTGTTTGCCAAAAGTCAGTTTCTGCCTCTATTCTTATAGTGCCGTCAACAACAGCCTCAAAAAAATCGGGCAATCCATAAAATGGTTCTCTAACAAAATCTAAAAAAAGGTCATGGCGATCTTGCTCATCATTGATCATTTCTCCAACATTTAACTGTGCATCAAACAAATTTCCTAAAAGACTTGAAAAATACATTCTAACAATTCGTTGATTAAAATCATTTAAAATATCTGAAACTTGTAAACGTACAGCCATGTTTGCCAGATCGTTGTAACCCTGCCGCACCTCATAGATAATTTGTGCTTGTTCCGGTGTAAAACTTTGTAAATCAAGTAGTCGCTGAGAAAAGTTTTGTGGTAATATGACCATTACATCAAATGTGCCATTCCTAAATCCAGCTTCTGCCACTGAACGAGATGCAGTTTGCCATCGATACTCCATATCTTGACTAATTAATGTTACAAATGCTAAACCCAAATTATATTCCATACCATTAAACTCTGCGCCTAGATCTTCATTTACAAGTACATATCTAATATTTCCCTGGCTCAGACCCGTTACAGCTCGCACATGATTACTACTCAACAAATAAAGCAATATCAGAATCAAAGCCAAAGCCTGTACACCAAGCAAAAATATTGGTAAAAATTTGACACTTCTCTTCATAATCCTCCACCCCAAATCATACTGTCATTTGATTGTATTAATTCTAAAATGCCACAAAAAGTAGATGGAAAAAGCGCCGCTTCACATATAAGCGCGGCAACGCCCTTTTCCATTACATTGCAGCAAAGGCACTTCTATCTGCCAAGTCCCGTTCTGCTTGTGTATCCGCATAATTCGTTAGCTGGTAATTAATGCTTTCTAAAAGTTCCATGAACTGAACTACATGAACCGATAACGCATCGAATTGTTGCAAATAAGCTTCAAAAGCTTTGCCTTTCCACTGATCCGCCATTACTTCATTCATTGTATCAACCTTTTTCTTCGCATCATAAACCATCTGCTTTGCCTCAAGATAAACCTTTGCTTGCTCCTTTAGCACCTCCGGTGTCACCGCAATAGTATGCATAAACTTCACTCCCTTATAAAAAATAGTTATTATCAATGGACTCTGTAGTCTGAATTTCACATATCGCCTCCTTTACCCATATATACAACGCTTAATCTTTTTTATCCATTACAATCACTCCTTCCTGTTTTGGTGTAGAAAGCTCTTACAACATCCTTTTGTTCATGTCAGAATTCTATTTGACAATCCGGCACACTGTAAATACCCTACACTTATAAATACGAAAAAAAACAAAAAACTCCTTCCCAAAATGGCTGTTTTTATGAAATTTACACACTTTTTAAACAATTGTGGCACTTTTTTGTAACTTTTGCTGAAAAAGGGCTACATAATTGTGTGATTATATTCACATAAGGTTTTGGTAGAAACGAATAAAATGCTAAAACGTAGAGGTTATTACGTTCCTAGGTATAAGGGTGGGCAAGGTGCAGTTAGAGATATTTATGAACACAATAGCGTACAAAACCCCCACTAAGATTTAGAAGACCTCAAAGAAATCTCTTTATTTTCTATAGAGGGATGATCTACGAATTTTTTGATTACAAATTGGAGAATTTTAATATCGCACTGTTCGTTTCGAATCTGAAACTATCAATTCCAACAATCACCAAGGAAATGCGGTAGTCAACTATACAGATGTTGAGACACCATTGAAAAAGGAAACAAAAAAACCAGACCTAGGTCTGGTTTATTTTAAACTGATATTTAATTTGCTTTTTCAGTAAGTAGAGCTTCCAGTTCTTTTATACGCTCACCTTGCTCTGCGAGTAGTTCACTTTGCTCGGCAATTCGCTCACCTTGCTCGGCGAGTAGTTCGTCCTTCTCACCAACTGCTTCTTCAACTGCTTCACCAATTCTTTCATTAACGCACTTTTCAACATCTTCATCTAGCCATCTTTGAAATATGTCTCCCACTTTAAACACCTCTCTTATTTTTTCTAATTCATCAGCAGATAAAAA
>Ga0123355_10008153_pt1 | contig 15814 bp, 8 predicted proteins | sample TergutEmb28metaG_3_FD_89872 | JGI IMG/M metagenome (GOLD analysis project Ga0123355, IMG submission 89872) | Embiratermes neotenicus P1 segment gut microbial communities from Petit-Saut dam, French Guiana - Emb289 P1 | ecosystem: Host-associated > Arthropoda: Insects > Digestive system > Gut ...
AAACAGAGATTAACGGCCGTGGGGACCCGTTGCGCTAACCACGTGACACCCCTCTATCCGCAAAAGGTGGCACTAACTTCGCCCACCGGCGGCGGCCGCTCTGTCGGTATGGTTCGCTCGCGGACTAAAGCCAAGGAGTTAGTTAAGTTATATATATATATATATATATATATATAATTAGAATGCTGCTCACCGTTCTACTGTAGTGTGCACGTTCTATGAGTGGTGGAAGTTAAAATTATATGTTATAATTTATTTCCTGAAGAAAGGGAAGCATACCAAACATTTTTAATCATCAACCAGAACCCCTCCAAACCAACTCTGCCAAATTCTCCCCTGTAAACAAATTTAGCCAATTGTGCCTCGGAAGATTGCAAATAAAATACTGCTGAGCATCTCAAGATACTGACATTTTGCACTCAACTGTTATTCAGTTCTCGCTATGGTAACGTCGCTGAAAATACTGCACGAGTCTTACACTAGCCACACAATGGAAAGATAACTAATTGCTAAACACCGAAACTTTATGAATACCAGCAGCACATAGCAGGTGGCTTTTTGAGTAATGCCAAAGACTGACTCAGTCACAAAGCATTTTGTACTTCTCTTAACTTAACCAAGTTTCGTCGTATGATGAGCTATAAAAAAAAAAAAAACAAAAAGCAGCATCTTACTGTTGGGAGAGTTAGGTCAGTTTCAGCTACCAGTGACCCCCCCCCCCAATGCCTTCTAAATCGAGACACCAGATGTTCGCAACTTCATGAATCATTGACAAACGTTGAGGACAAACTTAAATACGCTGATGTGATAGTCCCAGAACTTTTAACTTGTTCTGTATTGCTAATAGTTTATTCATAATTTAGAAGTGGTATAAATTAAGGAAGCGTCCTCCATTTGGAGTATAGCTTTGTATGGTGCTGAAACTTGGACACTTCGAAAAGCAGACCAGAAATACTTGGAAAGCTTTAAAATGTGGTACAATTTAAATTTAGATTTAAAATGTGGTGCTGGAGAAGGATGTAGAAGATCATTTGGACTGATAGTGAGAGAAGCAAAGAAGTGTTAGGTACACTCAAGGAGAAAAGTAACATCCTACATACAGGAAAAGAAGTGAAGTTGACTGGATTGGTCACGGGTTGCGTAGGAATGGCTTTCTAAAACACGTTATTGAAGGAAAGATAGCGGGGATGGGAAGACGAGAAAGAAGACGTAAGCAGCTACTGGACGACCTTAAGGAAGCGAGGGCATACTGGAAATTGAAATAGGAAGCACTAATGTGTGGGTGTGTTCTAATGTGTTGGTGTGTGTTAATGTGTATGTGCGGGTTCTGTAAGGCGTGGGTGTTTTGGTAATATGTGTCCTTGTATTTGCTGTGTTTTGTATTGTTTGTATTGTTATTGTATTGTTTCGTTTATGTATACTTATTCTTATTTGTTTTGTCTGTACTAGTGTAAGGACTACTGCCACCGAGTGACAACTCAATTGCAGTTATTATTATTATTATTATTATTAGTAGTAGTAGTAGTAGTAGTAGTAGTAGTAGTAGTAGTAGTAGTAGTAAATAGATCGCAGTCTGTGGAGAATTCGTTTTGGAGGAGGCTATGGACGTGTCGTAAGACAGACTGCAGAATTAATTAATTTATTTTCTCACTTTACTGCTAAATTCACGAAAGGAAAGACAGGTGCAGGAACATTTTGCTCAGTGGTTAATAAGCGCGGCAGGCAGACAGAAAGACAGACAGACACACAGACATATTGCGATAATGTCTAATACTTAGTTGGAATGTCAACAAGGCGAACACACGCACTGCTGACACTAACAGCAGAACAGTTACTAAACCACAATTTGGAGTATAAAACTAGCTGGATCAAACACGTCAGTTCCCTGATGACGAGGATCGAGATGTTCGTCGAAACGTCGGTTTGCTCATCGATCAGCCACCTTGCGTCGCTGCTAGCCCAAGAATGTTTTATTGAATTCAGTCACCTTGAAAGCTTTAAATTAATTATACGTCGAGAGGACGTCAATAACAGGCTTCAGAAACTATCAAAATATCACAAATTACACGAATCGGGGTTCGCTACCTGACAGATAACAAAAACCGTTTCGTCCAAACAGTCCAGACCGGCTGGGGCCCGTTCCCACGCCCTTCTATCCAATAGGTACAGGCGGCTCACTTCATGGCGGCAAAGCGGCCGGGGTTTTGAAGCTGACCACTCACCTATGTTAGGGCCCAGTTTAAGAATGTGTACAGCAACACATCCGTTCTCCCAAATGCTATTATGGTGGGGTGTTGAATTCAGTAGAAGGATGACTTCACATGTATTTTGTTCCAAGCAGCTGTACAAAGAAGCGGTGAAACGGTCAACAATCGAACCTGTTCTTCAATGATGATAATAGTGACTATTTTTTTCTTATGGTGCAACAGCCCCCCGTGGGCCATGGCCTCCTCATTCACGAGGTTTCTAGACCACACACAACTACGCACCAAATTCAGTAGGACTCCTCTGGACGAGTGATCAGCCCGTCGCAGAGACCTCTACCTGACAACACACAACACTCACAACAGCAGACATCCATGACCCCGGTGGGATTCGAACCCACAATCTCAGCAGACGAGCGGCCGCAGACCTACGCCTTAGACCGCGCGGCCAATGGGACCGGCGACTAATTAATTAAATTGCCTAATTATCTAATAGAACAGAGTACTTCTTTAAAAACCAATTTCTTAGCCAGCCAAGAAGTTCGGTGCGTTTTAGAAAACCCAAAATTTCATCAACGCGTCCACAAAAGTCCGCCATAGGACCCTACAGATCAATCCAGTCCAAACTCCAAACCAGTCAATTCTATTATCCTTCCTTCTACGCCTAGGTCTCACAAATGTATTGGAAAGTGGATGGAATACAGAGTCAGTCTGGACGGTGTCCAGAAGAGAAAAATACCTACCGGAAAATCAATTCCGATGCATTTTCCGTCCAGCAACTATAATGACCGAGTTACGCTCGCGAAGAGCAAATACCAGAAAGTTCCTCGTTATGAGTTTTTCTCCAGCCTCCTGCTACCTCTTTCCTTCTAAATGGAAATATTCTGCAGGAAGCCAGAAACTTTACCGCTCGTACTAATTGTAATTTTTTTAATTACACATCCCGTTGGGAACTGCGTTCTTCTGGGTTATTACGCAGCGAGTAGTGGTTCTTTCTTGCCGACATTTCGGGACAACCTATCGGTCTCATCCTCAGGGGTTTTTGGGGGATTCTCGAACCCTGAGGATGGGAACGATAGGTTGTCTCGAAACTTCGGTAAGAAATTACTACTGCTAACTGCGTAATAACCCAGAAGAACGCAGTTCTCAGCTACTTCGCTGCGGAAGCCTGAAATCACGTATACATCCCGTTGCGTGTCGTATTATCAATAAAGAAATATACAAATGGCCAAGGAACACAGCAGTTTTTACATAGTATCAATATATTATATAACTGATGAAAAACTCAAGGTCGAAACATGTAGTTATAGTGATATTATACAGGGTGGGCCAAAAGTAGGTATACCGTATATAGTTAATTACTGCATACTTACTGTATACCTACTTTTGGCCCACCCTGCATAAAAAATGTTGCATTCAATGGCCATTTGCCTATTTCTTAATTTCAAATTGTTGGTGTATGTATGTATGTTGTGGGAGCAGTTTCCTACAGACACAAAACAAACAAACAAACAAAAACACATTGCTCTAAATTCGGGACGAAATTCTGTTAAAAGTGGCGTAACCCCCTGAATGATGCACTGACCACGACTGACATGTGCTCTCTGGCAGAAGACCTTGCAGCAAAACAATGACACGTGCAGGAGATTAAATTGTTCCAGTCAGTGCCAGTCAGGTTCATGACGTTGTGAAGTTTAGGTGATGAAATTTTAAAGACGCTGCTCTATCCACACAGAGTGATTTAATTACCTAAATTACGCGGCAAGGATTTTGCTCGTAAACAGAACAAACAACGCTGACAAACATACATGGTGGTTCAGGAAGAAAGGTCAATATTTTGGCAGGTGACTGTAACGGTCATTGAGAAGCCAAACTGTTCGTACGCACACGTGTCTAACTCTGAATGCTTACCGAGACAGAACTGTTTGAATTTCCAAAACCAATTCCGTTAGATTTTTGTTTGCGGGGTTGGACGAACGGAGAAATTTACAAAAGAAAGGTGGGTACACCAGACGAATTGCTCGCTCGCATTTTGGATTCTGCTGCCCGCACAAATAAACGTGAATATCAACTCAGATGAACAACAGGCGATCTTCGCACGCGAGTTGCGAAGTGCACTGAAGTTGACGGTGGGATTTTCGAGCATTTAATATGAACTGTAACAAATTTGTCACTTCTGTGTAACAAACTTGCCATTTAGGTATTAAATTAAAATTGCAACGTAATTAACGGTAAGTAATTTCTCTTTCTTTATTTCCACTCACAGTGTTTTTTTCTATTTGTAGATTCAAACAGCTGTATCGGTAACCTTACAGAATTACGACACTTGTTGATACGAACTCCTTTTCTCACAGAGATCGATTCTATAACCTATTAACATTTTCTCCCGAATCACCCTTTACTTTAAAATCAGCTGTCTGTCAATAAATCACCGTCCTTTGTCTCGTCTGAAAGTTTCGTTCTTTTTAACCGAATTTACTTTCATTTCCAATTAAAATATATTATAATCACAATCATTCTGTTCAGAAACTTGTCCTTTTCCTTTTCGCTATCTAGAAAGACAACCATTAAAACATAGAAATACGGATTTGCCTGCTTTATATGGATGTGAAACTTGGTCTTGCATATCAAGGGAAGAAAATACGCTGCGGATGTTCGAGAATAAGGAACCGAGAAATACACATGGGCCAACAGAGACTGCCAGGACACTGGCCCCAGTGTATAGTGAAAAATTTTCACTGCTCACCAATACGAGTAAAGTGCTAAAAGAAAGCATTAATATGGTGGAGCATGTGGCAAATATGGGGGTGAAGAGAAATGCATACAGATGTGTGGTTGGAAATCCTGAAGAAAAGAGCCGCTGGGATAACCCAGCCGTAGACGGGAGGATGATATTTGAAGGGTTTAAATACAAGGATGAAAGGGCGTGGACTGATTTCATCTGGCTTAGGAAAGGAACCAGTGGAGGAAATCTTGTGAACTTTTGGGTTCCATAAAAGGGGGGATATTTCTTGACCATCTCAGTTATTGTAGCCTATAAAAATGACTATGCTGCACGGAGTTGCTGCACAGTGGGTACTTCCACAACACATAGCAGTCAAAGAGACATATGAAGAGCCTATATAAGTGACAAATGTATCAATCTCTTGCGTTAACAGTCACGCACGAGCTTTGTATTTTTTTCCGTACAACGAATTGATGTGTTTCGCATGATACAATAAACTTCACTCACTCACTCCATGGAGCAGAGTCCTTCTTGAGAAGATAACCGGTTTTAAGCTAGTCAAGAAATTCCCCACATTTTATGGAACTCGAAGGTTCATTACCGCATTCACAAGTGCCCGCCACCTGTCCCTATCCTGAGCCAGATCAATCCAGTCCATGCCGCCACATCCCACTTCCTGAAGATCCATCTTAATATTATCATCCCATCTACGCCTGGGTCTCCCAAGTGGTATCTTTCCCTCAGGTTTTCCCACCAAAACCTTGTATACACCTCTCCTCGCCCACATTCGCGCTACATGCCCCGCCCATTTCATTCTTCTTGATTTGATCACCCGAACAATATGTGGTGAGGAGTACAGATCATTAAGCTCCTCATTATGTAGTTTTCTCCACTCCCCTATTACCTCGTCCCTCTTAGGCCCAAATATTCTCCTCAACACTCTGTTCTCAAACACCCTCAGCCTACGTTCCTCACTCGATGTGAGCAATCAAGTTTCACACTCATAGAAAACAAAAGGCAAAATTACAATTTAGAGATTACTTCCCTAAATAAAACTAAGGGGTTGGTCTTTGACATGGAGAACGTGTTTGTTGTGATGTAGGAATTAAAGTGTTTATAAATTATTTAAATTAACTTCAGGCTTCAAATTAATGCCTCATAGTCTGACGAGGTGTACTGGACACATGCATATAGCCCCTCGAAATGTAAATGCGTGTCTGCTTGCCCTTTGAACTCTTTACCATTTGCAATACTCTGTTCTCAGGCAACCAGCTTCTCTAATCTCCGTAATGGATCCATTTCGCTTTCCAATTTTTTGTGTAATCCACAAATTCAGAATTCGTAATAATAACACACAGGCGGTGTTGCCAACACAAGCAGCCGGTGAAACTCATTACCGAGGGGGTTTCACGCAACAGCAACACTTTGTTCGTAAACTGGAGAAAGACTTCTTCGGAAATGAATAGACCCATCTTCTAGGGTACGACATGCATACTGGCATACAGGGTGTATCTAAAATACTTGTACAAAATTCTGGATTGAGTTCCCAGCACCAAAACAAGGAGAACACCTCATAACAACATACGCTTCATACAAACGTACGCTCGATACCAACACACACTTCATACCAACAAACACTTCATACCGACAAACACTTCATACTAACATACACTTCATACAAGCATACACTTCATACCAGTATACACTTCATACCAACAAACACTTCATACCAATATACACTTCATACCAATACACACTCCATACCAATACACACTTTATACCAACACCCTTCACACCAACAAACACTTCATACCAGCATACACTTCAGACCAACAAACACTTCATACAAACATACACGTCATACCAATACAGGCTTCATACTAGCATAGGTCCTACGTACGCAATGACTCAGTTTTCAGTGTACAGCCCAAAACCCTCTTGACCTTTGGATTTTTACCACTGAGGACATTTAAAAACCTTAGAGTTTTCAGTTCCAATTAAAAATGAAGGGACGCTTCACCAACGCCTTTTTATGCCTGTCGAAACATTCGCAACAGAGCCGGGACCTTTAAAAATGTGCGACAGTCCACGAGCAGAGTGTCCATGTGTGCACTGACTAAGATGGAGGACATTCGAGCAACCTGAGGAAGGAAGCAGATGCAGTTACCGAAACGCTGTGTTTGGACATCCACAAGACTAAATCGTATTTATAACAAGGCACAATCAGCATAAATTGGCAAGGATTCAGTGTTCGCCGCCATTCTGGCAGTATGTAGTCACCGCGTGTCCAGAGTGTAGATAAGCCGCCCTACACCCTCGAAATGATAAGCTAAGGTCAACAGATAGGTTACTTTATGATGCGATGAACAAATAGACTGCATGAGATATTAAACACTCACGGCGAAAACGTGTCAGGAATATCATTCAAACAGCGATCTTTTTAAAGTATATATTACTTACACAGATATCCCTTAATTAGAATATCAATACTATGTGCATGGCCGATCCCAGTAGACGCGCGATCTAATGCGTGGGTCTGCGGCCGCTCGCTTGGTAGTATTGTGGGTTCGAATACCGCCGGGGGCATGGAAGTTTGTTGTAAGTGTTGTGTGCTGTCAGGTTGAGGTCTCTGAGTCGGGCTGATCACTCGTACATAGGAGTCCTACCGACTGTGGTGCGTCGTGTGTGTGATCGTGAAGCCGCGACAATGAAGAGACCCTTGCCCACTAAGGGCTGTTGCCCTATGGGGGGGGGTGACAATTATATACGGCAAATGTAGTGTTGTACCTATAATTGGGCACCACAGTATAAAGACGTGGGGGAGTGGAGGCACAGCGCCATGCATTTTAACATCCCTAATAAGTGGAGGTTACATGTTAGTTTCATGTAATGGCTGCGTAACCTCTGGGGAAAGAGTTCACTCCGGCACATATTAAATACGAGAGTGAGTGATGCCCCGCAGCCGGTCTGGACATCTGGGAAAAGTGGAGTTCTCCCCTTACAGGAGCTCAAACTCCGACAACTCTGTCGTCAAGCCTGCAGCCCGGTCGCTGTACCAACTGTTAAAGTAATAATGCGAAATGAGATACTAACCACTCACACTAATAAAACCTGTAACCCACACTAGCGGAAAAGACAAAACTAATCGCCTGTTGCAGCGATCAGGAATTCCTGGAAACGTTGGTAAAAATGCGGACCTAATTTGGAAGACTCGTCGTTTTCCGCCCTTTCCAGGAAAAGCCCCTCGAGAAGTGGAACTCATTCATTTGTTAGCACGCAGGACAACTCATGCGCACTGTTCACATGAAGCGTGATGGAGCAAGACATTAAGCTTAATTATTGCGAAAAGTGGATTAACTGCGGGTAGGTTTTAATTCTTCTACAAATTTGAATACATAATCCCTCCGGTCGCGTTAAAGCCCTGGGGCCGACTCAGCCTGTAACATAAATGAGTAGCAGAAATACTTCATGGAATAAAGGTAGCCGGTGCGTGCGGCTGACAATCTCACCACCTTCATGTACCGACTGTCTTGAAATCTGGGTACTTCACCTTCCTGGAAACATCAGGGCCTGTCCAGGCCTGTAATGGGATTGCTTTACGTATACAATTTGAAGTGTATTTATGATATACCGAGTTGGCCTTGAGACGAAGGGGAACTCGACAGTATACAATAGCGAACTAAATTAAAAATGTAAGTTTAGTAAAAGGTAGTGTAGATTAAAACACATTTTCAACTACAAGGTGAACCGCAGCAAAATTTCAAGTTAACTCCTACTGTCCACGTACTCCACATCACAGAGTGAGGGTCTGGAATGGACCTACAAGTCTCTGGAGAGGTTCCAGTGATGCGATCACAACGAACACAGAAACGAACCTTTGTGCTGGGGATTCACGTCTTCTAAGATGTTACGCTGTGGCCAAAAATACGGCGCCATATCCTACAACACTCGAATCCTCAACACCACTGTGAGAAACACAAAACGCGTAGACTTTGGGTTCCGGGAGACCTGAAATTTCTTGAATAGTCCACCAAGTGTTGTGTTAGAGTCTCCTCTACTCCATGATGTGAGCCTTTCTGTCTGTCAGTAAGTCATACAGCCTAGTTAGCTTCGCTCATACATTTTATTTCCTCCAACTAGGCAGTCAAAACACGCACTTTCTAGACCCAAAAATCTATACTATTGGGTTTTATGACTGCAAAATCGTATGGTCTGCAATTATTGCATTTACTTATCTCTGATGACTTTAACAGAACATCACGCTATGTTAGAATCGAAAGGCAGGAATATCAGCAAAAAATAAAAATTGGAATGGAAGAGCAAGAAATCGGTCTTGGCCTTACTGCAGGCTTGACCTCGCCGATTTTCTGAAGGCACGGAGAGTTTGTTCCTTATTTAAGGAAGCTGTCAATTTATAAAATAAATCACCGTCTGTGACAGATGAATGAATGAGTACAGAGTGTTAGTGGAATGAAAAGAAAGTTGAAAACCTGCAAGGTCGCCACTTAGCCCCCTAAAAGTTTCGCAAGGGCTGGCCTGGGATTGAAGCCGAGCCTCCGTGGTGACACGCCGGCGAATAACCGACTGTTGTCATGGCCTGAAGAAACTCAGAAACTCACAAAAAACCAAGAAGGTCAGCCGATATCAGGCCGAGGTTTGAACCCAGGACATCCCGAGTATGCAGCAAGAGAGGCACACACTGACAGTGATGAGTAGTTAGAAGCTGAGGATTAGCAGCTCCTAGGTGCGGTGTTCAGTGGAGACCTATACTGGGTCAATTGCAAGTGGTTTGGTTACATTCTAGAGTGGCAGTCAGTCGGTCGGTCGGTCGACATACAAAGGTACTGCACGAGAACAGTGTTAACAAGACAGGCAATATACTATGACTTAACACTGAAGCGCGATCGTGTAATCATTGTTGCTGTGGAAGATCAATGAGAATTACATACTGTAGGTGTGTATTTGTGGCCTTGGGTATCCGGCACGCAATGCGCATGTGCCATATAATCATCTGTGGCCTGCCCCGCTCTACAATATTATTCCACATTATCTCATAAACAGCACGATTTTCGAAAGAATATTATTGAACACAAAATGTGTGTTTCGAGTTTTTCTACAGCTTTTGTCGGAAATACTTTTCACTCTAAGATAGCTGAGCGAGATATGATCAAAAATGTATATTGGTCTTCATGTAAAGGATTCGTTATTTTTGTCCGATTTCAATGAAACTTGAATTTTCTAAACAGATTTTCGAAAAATATTTAAATATCAAATTTAATGGAAGTCCGTCCAGGGAGTTGAGTTGTTCCATGCAGGTGGACGGACGGACGGACGGACGGACGGACGGACGGATGGACGGACAGATATGACGAAGCTAATAGTCGCTTTTCGCAATTTTGCAAACGCGCCTAAAAATGATTAAGCGACACAAATCCCACCCTCCACAAAGTAAAGCCAGCTTTTAAACACTAATAGGTAAAAGATGGAGTTGACGCTATCATGTGTGCTAATATAGAAGACGTCTTATGAACCGGAGCAAAAGAGCGCCGCATAGGACCGAAATTAATTAATTAACAAAAGAAAATTTAATAACGTTTTAAAATAGAATTTATACTCGTAATTAAACTGTATTGCGTGTTTCATCAAAGTCACATAGACCCATTATAACAACTTGAAATCCCACCCTTCCCAACCGAACAATTGGCAATGTGTGTCCAGAACTGGTTTACCTAAAAAGCATAATTGCCTCATGACGGTTGGGACATAGCCGAAACACGCAGCAAGAAAAATGATCATAAATATTACAGGGGTACTGATAAGTCCTTAGCCCGGCCAGGAAGGAAAGAAGCTAATGTTTCTGTCAGAATGCCGTGAATTTCCTTCGGCACCTTGCCTTGCAGGAAAAGAAACTTGATGAAAGCTCGCGTCTCAATTTTGTTGAAATCGCTCGCGTCCCTGACATGCTTCCGAGCATGTTTCCTTCCTGGTGAGGCTAAGGATTTATCAGCACCCCGGTATATTAGTTGTGCCGAATTCAGTAAAATTTGTTTGTGGCACACGATCCTTAATACAGCACAACAGGACCCACTAATTCAGGAATAACAAAGACAGTCGCAGCACGAAGATTTACTCGCATCAACCACCGGCAGAAGTACCCTGCATGATTACTTTGTTGTCGGTATGACAATAACTTAATAGAGACAATAAGCTGACAGTTCTCTAACTACAGCAATGACGCAGAATTGAAGTCAGTTCACCTTCAGTTAAAAATTGAACACCGGATTACATGATACGAAGAAGAGAAGTGGGGAGGGATAAAAGTTGGTGATGTCTGAGAACAGGGCACAGGATTAGGATAGTGAGTGAGTTAGAGATATAGCTCAGTCAGTACAGTGACTAGGATACAGGCTGGGCGACCAGAGAATCGTGGTTCGATTCCAGACAGTGACAAGATATACCTCTCATCCTCACCGCGTGCAAAACGGTTCTGGGGCTCACCAAGGGTAAAGCGGTAGGCGTGTGAAGTTGACCACTCACATTCTTTTGGTGCCGAGGTTAAGAATGCGTGCAGCCATACCGTCACTTCATTTATGGTTCCATGGCGTGGACACAGACATCTTTAAGAGAGAAAGCTGCGTAATGAGGGGTTTCAGAATTTTGCATTCTTTACATTCTCTAAATCGTGCATCGTGACACATATACGTGAGAATGACATACGAAATGCACACTTTTTCTCGTTAATTTATTCCAAGTAAACTATCCCCTACATGTTTCGAACAAATAATTGTTCATCATCATTTCCAATCACATCGTGTTAGCGGCTAGACACTCATCGATGCATGGTAAAATACTGTGTGCTGCGTGTACAGAAATAACCTCTTGATGATGAACAATTATTTGTTCGAAACATGTAGAGGATATTTTAATTAGAATAAATTAATGACAAAAATTGTGCATCTCGTTGCTCATTCTCACGTATATGGGCACATAATGTCTGCTCTGCAACAAATATCGTTAGGAGCATGAGAAAATGCAGTATGTAGCACACACACAAGAGGTAAAATAATGAATACAAAATTTTAGTTGGAAAACCTGAGACAAGACATTACTTTGAAAATCTAGACACAGATTGGAGTATGATATTAAAATGCACTTTAGTGGTGTGTGCGTGTGTGAAGACGTGCACAACATTCTATTGGCTCTGTGGAGGGTTTTTAAGGGCAAGTGACCTTTCTCTGTTCTGAAACGTCCAGATCGGGCACGCGGTGGCACAGTTGGTTGAGGCACAGCACTACAAGCCGGAAGGTCGCGGTTTCGAATCCCGATGGTATCATTGGAGTTTTTCAATAACACGATCCTTCCGGCAGTAAAATGGCCCTGGGGTTGACTCATCCTCTAACAGAAACGAGAACCAGGAATATTTCCTGAGAGGTAAAGAAGGACGGTGCATATGGCTAACAACTTAACCGCCTTCATATGCCTCAACCTGGAACCATCAGGGCCTGTCCAGGCCTGTAATGGGATTTCTTTACCTTTTTGTCGACGTTAATTATGCATAAATTCATACCTCCACACCCCGATACACCTTCATGGCAAAATCTTTAATTAAGTATAGAGACAACTTTACTTTTGACCTCCCACTTACAGTTAGGTCTTTAAAATCTCCCGTTTACTTTTCTTGCCCAGAACCACATACACATTTCTTGCCGTCTCTTGCGTGATGCATAAGTCGCCATTCTCTTCTTTTTTATTGTATCAATAACATTACGTCACCACTGATGCCTTTCTGGCGTCATTTCCCCTTTCGTTACACCTGACGCCAGGTGCTGGAAGCTGTTATGCACCTTCTTCAACACACTTCGCGTCAGTTTCACATATCACCCGTGCAAATCACTTAACAACCAAATATGATCCAAAAAATGTTACGGCATACTTCACAGAAGATATATCATACTCGTAGCTTCTCAAACTAATACGAAGTATAAGTCTGAATCACACCTCGCAGATAAAACACAACACATCTATTATGCAGTTCATTCTTCCAATGATATTCAGAAGAATCATGGGTGTGTACTGTAACAAATTAAAATAAACTTTATCACTCTGGGAGAATTGTTGAGAGATTGGCCTACACCATCAAACTAAATGGGATATATAATTACCACTATTTATTAAGGGGGTAAAGCATAAACAGCTCCGACATTTGCACACAAACTCTGCATTCTGCTCACACAATTCGCGTTTATCCTACTACTAGCACAACAAACATCAATGGCTTCCCTTAGACGTTTTCACATTTCCCTCGTTTGGAACTCTCAAGCCTTGAAGAAAAACGCACCACGCTCCTTCGAAACGTCAGCAAACCCTAACCCAGAGGGACGACGTCACTTCCCAGATAACCCGAATCCTTAACCTAGTGGAAACCTAATATCTCGCACTATACGTTTGTAATTGAGACGCAATGCTATCTAAGAGTTCTGATTTGTGTTCTTTACACATCATTCACATAAACGTTTCATAAACTTTCTTTCTACGGCAACCTTTTGCTCTGGGGAAAAAAGTTGATGAATCTCCCTATGAATAAAAGGTGGACATTGAAATTTAAATCCGGTGGAAAAAAGTTTATATTAATGGGGAATATAAAGGAAAATCTAACCGAGCGGACTGGAGCTCAGCGTAATGAAACTTCATTCAGTATTATGAAGTGAAAATTTATTCTGTCGTGTTTGCAGACCACAGTTTGAATGCTCTTTAGGCTGTCTTCTTTTTTGAACAGCAAGTCTACAGGGGGTTTCGACAATACAGTTCCTACGGGGCGCGTCAACCCACCGCATCGCAGAAACGAAGCGACTGTCTGATTGTCTTAAAGATATAACACTTACTCAAAAAAGTCTACAAAATTTAAATTAATAGTGAGAGAATCTCAGTCGACTAGACGCTGGCTTCGTACTGGAAAGCCTCAGGTTCAATCCCGGGAATGACTACATGAGGTTCAAGGCTTCCGATGTAACATTGCGGCCAATATTTCTCTTCATTTTCTCATTTCCCCCTGATAATCGCCATTCCACCATCCCATCTACAGTCCAGACACGTTAGTACACTATCACATTCTTAGCCTGCAAGTCGCTAGCTGCAAATCTGATCGGCCGTTGAATGGGCACACTGTACCAGTCTAAAGGTCTTACCCTCCCCTCGCAAACAAGGATATTTTAAACTGGTGAACGTGTTTGACCATTACTGAAGAACTACTGTCGTTAAAAACAATATCGAAAGAATTACATCGAACAGATATCTTTTACACAACTTAACGCCCCATCAGCCATTCAAGGCAGCCTTCGCCTTTCAAGACAATCATCCTTATATAAACATGCCACTGATCCTTATCTTGTGCCAGTTCAGTCCAGCGCACACCGGTGATACTAAGTTGGGACACAGTAATTTATATACTGACCAGAGGCTGGATAATTAAACAAACGTCCTTCGATTCCCGAAAGGGACAAAAGACTTTTCTCTTCTTAAAAGTGCCTGATCGCTCTGGCAACAAATCGTCTCTTACGCTGGGGATAAAGTGGCCGGGAAATTAAGTTGATCCTTCACTTCCACTAGAGATCAGTTTAAAAATGAGTGGAGCTATTCCTCCATTCAGGCGTATGACTCCATGGCTTCTACTTTTACCCTTACAATACTCTTACAAACAATACCTGTGTTAACCTGTCACAGAGCAAAGGTCATTATGTGTAAACTGCCACAGTCCTTAATGTAAAGTAACGCGAAATTTCGCATACAGTTTCTCTGTTTAACTTTGGTTAAATCAAATACAGAATATTTATTTACATGCGTTTTATAGTGTCATTATTTTATCTGACCAATATGGTTTGTCGCTTCCCGCCACTACTCCAACGCGCATATGGGAGGGCGAATGAGTGGCTGGAGTTTTTACGATAAGCAAGCTGACAGGAAGTAAGAAGAATATTGATCGGATAAAATAATGTCCCTGTATATTCATCCTACATTTCTTTATTAAACATATCGCGTATTCAACTTAACATTTTTAATATATGGAAGTAAACTCATCTAGTTTGATTGCACGAAAATTCTTTGTGAAAAAAATTAATTTTCCCTCTACGTTTTGCTCACGCAAAGACTAATACGTAACAAAAACATTCACATTCACTAATGTCACTTCAAAAAGCACGTAACTAAGAGCAGCAGGGTTCAAATTTGGACGCTGATGGTTGTTCAGCTAATTGGAAAACTGCTGACGTTTTATGCAACAAGCATGTTAATCACCGTATTCACAAGAGCCCTCTACTGCTCGTACCCTAAGTCAGATTAATCCACTACACATCCTCCCGCCCATTTCGTCTACGTGCATTTTAATATTATCATCCAGCCTACGAATAAGCAGATCATTAAGCACTCTAAAACTGACCAGACTAAACACAGGCTGTTTTAAGCTGTGCGCGCCCCAACCCAGAACAAGAACACAAAATTAAACAAACAGGTTTATTTTCCAGAAAACTAAGAACTCAACAAAAGAGTGTACAGGCCATGCCAGGCCAGTCTGTCTGCCCCCCTAAAGAACACACACATTACAACTGTACGTAATTCCGTTAACCTGAAGAATCCTGCTATAAATACATGTAGGTACAATATAAAAACATGCAGTTCCGCGCCCCTCGCATCTCAGTCGACTTAGCAACCTGAACTACAGAAAAATCGGTATTCGATACCCTACAGAAGGGACTTTTTGATCTCCAAATTATCCGGACTAGCTCTGCCCCCCCCCCCCCCCCCCCCCCCCCACCGAGGGGCTCCCCCCGGGGGGGGGGCGCGCGGGGAGACAAGCGGACTGCTTATACACATTTAAGGCGGGGGAAAAAAG
>Ga0123355_10008154_pt1 | contig 15813 bp, 6 predicted proteins | sample TergutEmb28metaG_3_FD_89872 | JGI IMG/M metagenome (GOLD analysis project Ga0123355, IMG submission 89872) | Embiratermes neotenicus P1 segment gut microbial communities from Petit-Saut dam, French Guiana - Emb289 P1 | ecosystem: Host-associated > Arthropoda: Insects > Digestive system > Gut ...
ACAGAGAAGGTGACTACGTGAAAAAATCGTGAATAAAGTAAGTAATAATTGTAGAAAGAGGCATCTTATTATGTGAAGTATTTTGGTGGCAAAAAAATAGGGAACCTTACTTTCTGAAACACCTATGTAGATACACCAGTAAAAAAAGACCTTAAAGGAGCTGCAATGAATTATACACGTCACAACAAATTTTATAACAGAATACCACAGCTTATTTCAAATATATTTCCAAATTTGAAATTACTTCAAATTATTAAAAAAATACAAGCAAACCCTGCACTTATTTCTCACACTTACACTTACCTTAGTCACTTAAAACAAAAACGCCTCCAAATAACAGGTTTAAAATATACTCTTATCACAAATAAAACACACCGCATCTGGATTAGAAGCTTAAGCGGTGTTTACAGACAAATCTCCTTGTTTAGTCCAAGAGTTTTGTGTGACCCATTAGGATATTATGTGGGAGAGATGCTGTAATATCAAAATTAATGCGGGCAATGCACAGAGCTAACACCGATACATATGCATTTTAATGACGAAGATATATATCCATATTCTGAAAATTTGGTGTAGATTTTTATATAAATACATAAAATAAGAACTTGCTTATTTCTTTGTGCGTAATTACAGCTTAGGATTATCACACTGATGACAGAATATAATCTGAGAAGTAATATAACGAAAGGAATATTTATCCCCTTCAGAGAAGAAAGTAACTGAAGCTTTATAGTATATACTGTACAACATGAATTATGAAGGTGATCAAAACAAGGTGAATGAGATGGATAAGATGTATGGCTTGGGGAGAGGACATGAAAAATATTTACAAAACTCAAACTCCTATTGCTGCAAGCTGAGGGGAATCAACCACTTGAGATAATTCAACATAGATCAGAAGATAAGTATGAAATGAATACTGAAGAATGAAACTTCAGGGTTTGAATGGTGTCACTGAATGTGATTTAGTGGTGACTTGTTGCTGACATGGAAAAGAAATTTCGGAATTAAGAAAATGACAAATTTATCCTGACCAGCTAAGGTACAGTCAGCCTCTGGAGAAGCTTTCTGGAACATGTAATTAGGCTGCTGCTGGCAAAAGTTTAGGAATAGTGGAAAAATGTTTTGTTTTTCAGTATTAACTATAGAAGATGGAAACTCTGTTCTGTGCACAACTTTACTGAACCAATTTAAATTTCTTTATCGTAAGTAGGAATATTGCATACTCTTCCAAAAATAAAGCTTAAGGAAAGAAAGATACATGAATTCAGCGTCGCCAATACTGATTTCTTTCAGTCGGTACTAATATCCGTACTGTCTCTACTCTTTGCTTTCTATTTATCATTTATAAAATAATAAACAATCTAATAGACCGTAACACAATTTTACGAGCAAGGTTAGAAAAGTAAAACGACTGTAAAGTGTAGGAAGGTGAAGTGACGATAGTGATTGTTGTGATAGTAGTCATAACACGCAAATGGCGACCAGAACAAACGTAAGCAATCTTGAGGTGTTTCATCCCCGTTGTGTGGTATATAACAATGTATTAACGTGTAGAACACTATATTTAGTCAACACAATTGTTGTGTTGACTAAATATAGTGTTCTACACGTTAATACAAACCTAGGCAAAGCTAAAATCAAAATTTTAATAAAAAGATAACAGGAACAGGGAGCAAAATACCGTCTTAAAAATATCAAGGTAGATAGTTTCCTGTATTGGAACTATTTAAAAATCTGCAGATGCTGCTCACAGCGGCGGTGCACTGCAGTGACTGACAAGATACTGCAGCACTGTACAACCTACAGTTACAAAATTAGTGAATATGGAGAACAAGAATACCCACAATGAAACAGTAATTTTATATTTAAATACATTAATCAAAATATGCTTGAAATTATGGTCAGGGATATTGCGCCTTAAATTCTAAACGGTTTAAATTAAATCGTAATTGAGTACTTTTCTCAAACAATAGTGTCAATACATAAAAAGCACTTAATGATGAAGCGAGGTTTAAAATTTTACTAACTGCATAAAAGAGAAAAACAACATTAATTAATGGAAAATTAATAGAAAACAAAATACCTCTCAACTTTTCTTGCGACAAGGAGGTTTAAAATTTGGAATCTAGGATCCTTTATATTAGCTACACAAAAATACAAAATCAGAAAGGGTGCTCTTGGTGTATCACACACGTGGAAAAATATACTTTTTAAAGGGTTAAACAACTGTATCGCAACAATAATGGAAATGCAGGTTCTGTGTCATGTTTTCATCATAATAAAATAACAATATAACAAATACCACAAAAGTTACCATGAGCCTGAAACTGAAGAACACGTCACTAGTGGATGCACCACTTACATAAAGACACACAGAATGTGCAGGAATTACACATCCAGAGACAGTTATAAGTCGCCTTGGAAGAGGAAATGGACCTATCGTAAAACAGACTACTGAATTAATGAATGAGGAAAGGAACGAGCGAGTGAATGAAAGAATGAATGAATGAAACAGCTCTTCATTATGGACTTCTAACGGGCACAACAAACTCTTAGAATATAAAAGAGTTGTATTTCTTAAAAGTGATTGCCGTAACCTATACCGAAATAAGACATGAGCTTGTGTAGAAGCAATGTATACGCAGATTTAAATTCATTTGTAGCCCGACAAGAGTGCGAGGAAAATTTTCTCCACATCTCAGTAATAAGATTAAAGTTTTAGGGACTTCATAATTGTGTATGTATTTTGTAGGCCTACGTCCGCATAAAATCATTGCAACTGAAGAGGATTCTGCCACTATATACTAGAAATTAAGGGATTAAAAATATTTCAGAAAAAATCAGTAAACACAGGAGCCATGTATAGAAAAAATACTGAAATTTCAAGTGGTTATTCCTCTAAATCGTATTACGTATAAACAATATAAAAATATATTAAAATATGAAAGGGCAACAGTTGAGAAAAAGTGGCAACACAGACCAATAAAACATCAAAGAAAGCCGAGATAAAAGACAATCTTCGTAATGACCTGAACTGTGGTGAGAACTGGATATATTTGCGGAACACCAATATGCAGAGAAGCAGCTGCATGGAAATATGTTTAAAAGGGGAAAGAGAGAACAGTGTTTTAAATTATTACAAGTCATTGACCCCTAATATCGTAGGCTGACATTTGTAAGATATTTTTGGATTAACCGGGAATGAATTTACATCCTCACACTTTTCCCAAATGCGAGCGTAACACGTGACGGCATGTCCTATATGCTCGAGACATATCTAATCCACCGTTATACGTTACACGCTATTTTGATCTTCAAACATTCAATATGTACATGTATGCATGGCCACAAGAGACTGGCTGAGAGAAAACATCCAAATGCAACTCACAAAGATTATACTACATAAAACAGAACCTTTTCGCTGAACTTGCCTTAAAGTAAGAGCGTGTTCGCACGATACCTCTGTTGTAATTTCCACAACTTGGTTGAAATATTGTCATCCCCTTTGTGTTTACAGTCTTCATGTGTTTCCATTGTTCCTCGGCGCCATTGTTACTGTGACCGAACGAACAGACGAGGTTTCAGTAATGGTACGGTATTATATAGCTTGGTACTTGATAGAAGGATTAATTAATTACGCCGAGGTACACTTTGCTCAACAAGTTCCATTAGTGCATAATACAAAGTTTTGAATGTAAAAACTAAAAGAATATCAACTGTGTGCTACGGTGTAAATGCACAGTAACTTTGTGTGCTAATATAACTTCTTAAAAACAGAACAAAACTGTTCAATTTCACAATACATTTCTGGCTTCATATAGACACTGTATTGTGAAGTTACGTACAATCATAAATACTACCAATCTCATTGTAGCACCGTGCATTTTCGTAGAATCACTTCAATTTATCAACCAACCGATGCACAAATAATTTCATATAAAACAATTTTAAAACATTTTAAAACACTTTAAAACACTCCAACATGTTTAGATCTTGTCAGATCATCATCAGGGAACTTTGTTTTTCCTTGCTACATTTATATTACAATATTCACAATTTAATTCGTTTTTGCAAACAAGGTGTTTTGGCAGCATGTCATGTTGTGTAGGAATGTGTTGTAGAGAGAGCAGTGACTAGGTGTGCGTCGTGCGACGCACACCTAGCCACTGCTCCATAACACATTCCCACACAACACGATATGCTGCCACAACACCTCGTTTGCAAATACGAATTGAATTGTGAATACTGTAATATAACTCTAGCAAGAAACAAAGCTCCCTGATGATGATCTGACAAGATAGAAACATGTCGGAGTGTTTTAAAGTGTTTTAAAAGTGTTTTGTGTGAAATTATATGTGCATTCGTTGGTTGATAAATTGAAGTGATAAATACTACCATTTTATTAAAATTAATATTGAAAATAATGATCTTCCAGAATCTAACGCCGTACAGTCTGGTAGAACCGCCCATCATTCTAACTGCACTTCATCAGGTTCCAAAAGACGGTAAACTTCATGTTTGTAACGATGGCAATCACAAAACTATCAATGTTAATCTTGATCAGGCAACCACTGAAGCATTATTACTCCTCCCTTATGAACAAGAGCAGAAGATTATAGAAGGTCAAGCGTACTACAATAACGTGTTGTGTCAACAGCATGAAAAGGGGGGTAGCTGCTGTTGGTCTTGGGGAGTCTTTGTTTTTTTGTGGTGCTGTGGTCCAAAGTGGGCCATGGCTTTCTCATTCATGAAGTTTCTAGATCACACACAACGACGCAACACATTCGGTAAGACTCCTCTCGACGAATGACTAGCCCGACGCAGAGACCTCTACCTGACAACACACATCACTAACAAGAGAAAGACATCCATTCCCCCGGCGGGGTTCGAACCCACAATCTCAGCAGGTAAGCGGTATCTGACCTACACCTTACATCGCGCGGCCACTGGGATCGGCCTTGGGTATTCATACTGTTTAGCTCTATTCTTGCATGAGTTTTGACTTGCTGATAATATTGCATTCTTACACAGTGATCTTCGCGAGTGAAACACGGTGTAGCCTATGGTTGATTACCGATGATTCGGGTGTACCTGCCGTCTCCATCTTCAGGATAAACAATAGGCGCCATTGAGCACCAAGAAGGCCAATTGGTGTCCAAACCATAACCTGAAAATTTGTTGCCCCTGATATTTCGAATTGGCCTAGGCCCTACTTGGAAGTAAATTATGTGGCAAAAACTAATTTAGTGCTTCTGAAGGCAACTAATTTAGGCCCACTTAGGCCTACAAAATTAAAAAAAGAAAACCTAAATATATTTCTGTATTTAACAAATCTCCTTACCACGAAGGTATTCGTTGGCGTGGAGGTACAGCTTCACGCGCTCTGAAATTGTTGTTTAACAATGCTGGCAATTTCTGAGACTACGTAATATCCGATTACAAAAGAGTAACTATTGAGCACCGGTACAGTGATACTGGCAGAGGAAAAATGAAGCACTCATAGAAAACAAGTCTCATTGTCACTTCGCCCACCACAGACTCCATGTGGATTGGCTTGGAATCGTCATTTCACTCTGATATATTTCGACATAACAATGCCACCTTCAGGGGTTACATACTATGTTTAAAACCATTTAGAGTAAACTGACTTACATCTCTGAATTTCATAATCTTCAGTATATTCTGCTGCTAACACTAGTTAGTATGTAGATAAAAAATGTGAATTTTTAATTTATTCTATTATACAGCATCTGGTATCATCGCACCTACAGGTGTGATGATACCAGATGCTGTATAATACAATTTTGACCTCCTGATGATGAGCACATTTGCTCGAAACATGTAGAGGCGTATAATAAACTTATTGTAAGGCAAATTTTGCGCATCAAGTTGGTTAATTACTGAGATAAATATTCTGTTAGTCATCATCATCATCATCATCATCTTCTTCTTCCATGGATTAGGTCGTTTGACCTGTTCTGGCATCGACGCGTTGCCATCGTTTCCTGGGGCGTCCGCGATCCCTTCTTCCCCGGGTTTTGTAGGTGAGGGCGTATTTCGGGAATCTGGTGTTGTCCATTCTTTCGAGGTGGTTGATCCACTTTTGTTTTTATTTGAGTCTCACGTCTTGTATTCCAGAGATCTCCAGTTCTTTGTCTTACGTCTTCGCTTCTTATTTTGTCCAGTCTTGTGTATCGTGTAACACTTCTTAGAAAGCACATCTCTGCAGCTTCTAGGCGAGTCATGTCTCTCTTCGTGGTTACCCATGTTTCGCTGCTATAGAGTAGTGATGGTCTAGCTACAACTTCATAAAATTTCATTTGTGTTTCTGTACGGTTTTCTTTAAGTGTTTTCTAATAGTGCCGCATATTCCTGGGAATCTGTTTATTTTTTTGTCAAAATCTGGTTCACCGTCTAAACTCAGTTCGCATCCCAAATAATTAAATTGTTTCACTTGTTCTAGTATTGATCCGTCTATTTCTATTTTAGAACGCACTAAGTGTTTTCCTCTAAAATCCATAATTTTTGTTTTGTCTGTAGATATTTTGAGGTTGTAGTCTTTACTCATTTGGTTTAATAAAAAGACAGATTTCTGGAGTTTGTCTTCAGAGTCTTGTATTATTACTTGGTCGTCTGCGAAGAGTAATGTGTTAAGGTAGATGTTTCTTTTAAGCTGTTAGTGATTGAGAAAATTGCAGCAGTAAGAGTGACAATTTCATACTTTCACATTTGCTTACTATTTAGAAATTTTGCAGTTAGGAAACAATACCCACATCGCAGCAATGTCGTCATGAAAGCGAAGCTCCGAGTTATAAGACGAGATAATGGATGATTCCAGAAGCATTTCTTGGTTTCCTCTCGAAAACATATATTTTTCTTCTTGCTCCTCTAACCTCCTTTAAACCCCCACTTCTACTTCACCCTAGTCTCAGCCTATGTTTACCCTTATAACCAAGAATACAGCACTATAAAGAAAAGTGCCAAGGGTGAAAATCCCCGTAATGTTAAGCATTCGTGGAAAAAGGTGTTATAGCTGAAAAAGAAAAGCATTTGCTACCATAAGCATTATATTTTACTAAAGGTTAAATGTTTAGTAGAATACTCCTATATAGTTGCCTTTTGAATTGAGTTGAAACCTAGCATGGCTCACAAGCTTAAATAACCTTATATTTAAACGGCCGAATTCATTTATAACTGCGGATTACGAGCGGCCCCATATTATTTCCCAAAGGAGCGCCGCAATGGAATTTTTACTATAATGATTCTGGAGCGTGCAATGAAAAATTTCCTTCAGCGATGACCTTAATTCTTCCTTTTTTCATTTCCCCTTACTCCCCCCCCCCAAGATGGATGACAGTGTTAAGCTGAAGAAAGTAAACTTTCTGCAGAGAGGTGGATGATGAGTTCAAGACTTGTTATTAAATTCAAGAAGACCAAGAACGCTTTCGTCATCTTCCAAAACCCTGACATTAAGCTAAGACTTTCCTTTTAATATATGTTTACTGAATCGTATTCCTTAGCATTTATTCCAACAGTTAGTACATGGCTAAATTACACTTACAAGATTTCAACATTTATTCCCTGCATCACCCGCTTAAAACCTAGCGTCCTTTTTCATTTTTGTTTTTTTTTTTTTTGTTTTGTGGCCCTGAAATCATTTCTTTTCTGAAATACAGCAATTTGAAAAAATAAAGAATATGTTCCAAAACTTTCGATATAGGCAAAACTACAAGTTTATCGACCACTGCCACCAGGTGGAAACCCATTAGCAGTAAATAAATATATCATATCGTATCAAATCTAATCCCAGGCTCAAATAAACTCACGTTAGCGCATCACAAAATTCAAATATTTTATAATTAATGCTAGTAATTAAGTATGATACAACAGGACTAATTGCTGATTACAGTAGCCGTGCGTCTGAGATGCTTAAATTGTTCAGCTCGTCCGTCAGTACTGCACATTCACACCCCACTAGGAACATTCACCTATTGCTTTGGGATTCTATGTTCTATATTTCCGTGCAGATGGAGGTTTTGCGGTTGAAAGGTACGCGAGTTCAAAGATACAAACTACATGTCTGATAATATTATTTTTGTCAGAATTCTAACTAGGGAAGGGCCCAGAAAACCTAATACATGAAAACTGAGAACTGATAAAATATATCTTGGCAACGTTTCACATTTAGACAGAAACAAAATTTGTCCACTGGAATGCACTGCTTATCGAACTGTTAAAGTGACAAACTATTACAAATTTAACGATAAGGTACGGAAATAGGTTTACCCCAAACATTCGATTTTGATCTTCGGCTCCTAGTGAAAATCACCATTACCCATTTATCCTCCCATTCTTGAAGTTTCGCATTGCAATTTAATTACTGCGTACTCCAGTATGACGTGAAAAACGTAAGCGTAGAAGAGCCTGAGAGTTGTTACTAAATATCCTTGATATTTCCTGGTTCGACCTCGACCATTTTTTCCTGAGTTTTCTGATAGCTTACAACATCAGAAGACTCCAAGTATCCAACAAAACGGTGGGATTGTTGCCTTTCCCGAGAAGTACTTTGGTCGGAGCATGAAGTTCACACTACTTAACATTTGGATATCTACCTCTGAAGACCATCCCTACCATTCTGTTTAAATTATTTGAAAAACGAGGAAAACCCATAGCATTTGACAAATGCAGTAATGGAGTAGGCTAATCAAGCTCTTGCGTTGGCTTTGGAAAAAATCGCGATTAGGCAAGGAGCAATATTTTTATGACACTAAATCTAGATTAACCTCATGTCATAATCAGAAATTCTTCCAAGAGCTGCTCATGAGTTTGAACTATGAAACAATGGGTTTTTTGGTTCGAACTTGATGTTGGTGAGAGAACACATAGGCCTATCAGAGCTCAAAACTTTCGTGTCCTCACGGACTCGCGTTACGGTTACGTGGGATTTAAGCTCCGGTCTCTAAGTCACCTGATAATTGCAACCACAAACTTTCTTCCCTTCTTCCTACAATTCTTTATCTCCCTTCCCTACTTTTTACCTCACAAGTATGGAAGAAACCGAAAAGAAATATAATCCCTTGGACTCAGATAGAATCTGCAACCTGAATTCTAATATCATACCACGGCTTACGCTTCTGGATCAATATCAGTCTTCGGTACACAGTAAAAGATTCTGCAGGACACATTCAGTAACTCAATAGAAAGACATTAGCAACATTTCTGCCTAAGAGTAGGTTGCTGACAAAGTACCTTTCAAGTGCCACATATGTTTCCTGTTTTAAGTTTCCGTTTTTGTTCGTTGGAATTCAGAAGCCGGTCAAATATCAAGTCGAATGATGCTTTAAATTGTTTTGTAAGACAAGCATGCGTGTTGAATCGTAGTTTTCCTTAGTGAAAGTTTTTTCTGCGTCAAAGTCACAGTTTTGCAGTACTTCAGTATATCAACTAGATATAAGTTCAAATTACTTTTCGTTTTCCCTCACAAATACGGATAAATATTCTCACCCTGTATGGATGAGTACAGGAAGGTACGCCATGAAATTTTCTTTTCCAGATTTCTTAATTTTCTTCGGTGCAATACATAAAATATAAGCCCAGAAATCGTCTCACAAACTAAACGCAAGCCAAAAACTGATCGAAAATGTGAACATATAAAATGTATTTAAAATTTTCGTGTAGCAGGAATAATGAATAACATGCGAACACACATGATGTTTTCGTTAATAATAAAAGAGAAATATAGTTAATGTAGGAAAGTTAAGATATATTCTGCAAGCGATAGAACATTTTTCACTTATTTATTCTCTGGTTAAAGAGGTCTTAATTCAACCCTTTAAAGACGAAGTGCAGACTGCTTTATTTAAAGACCCAGTTCGTAGCGCGCTGTAAACGCTTTTCACCTGGGTTATAAAAACCAATCAGTTTATGTTGTAAGTGGCACAAGACGCTGTTTGTTCTGAGTTAAAACAAAACACGTAAATACAGTGTGGACAGAGTGTACAGTTGTTGAATTTCATACCTGTTAGTGCATCACCTAACAAGTAGGCTTTAAAAGGTTGATGGAATAATGAACAAAAATATTAAATCCTTACATAAGAGTAAAATATGTAATAATAATAATAATATAGAAATATTAACATTCACACGAAGGTGTTAAATGATTTTCGTATGAAGTCCTACTGATGTTGGCAAGAAGTAATTCCAATACTTTCGATGAAAATATATAGAGTATTAATGCTCAATGTTACTACATGTACTGCAAATAATTAAATATTTTACAGCTGCAATATAGCTTCAACTTCGATTGTAAGACAGTACGATATTCTGATAAAAACAAACCTGATATCGAGGTAATATAAATAGAGAAAGGTATTTTCTTTTGTACCTCACGCGGAAACATACCTGACTATACCGCATGTATTTTAGGAAGTGTAAACCTAGCATCTGTTTAGTTTAATTACACATCGAGAATAACCAGCATTACAAAAATAAGCTGTATTGGACATAAAACAGGCGATTCATTTTTCTCCAAAAATTGTTTCCGGTACTTTTCAATCTGATAATTATATTGTAAGTTACATTCGAGATGCAGACAGAAACACAAGCAGATATTCATTTAAAGCGGATTTTAAATTATCCAAAACCACCGCAAATATAAATTGCTCTACTTTTTCCTCACTTTAGTTCAGTGTCAGATTCTTATAAGAATCATTACATTGTTCTTGAAATTTAGCATGTGTTCAGAGGAAGAGACAGGCTGGTTGACTGACTGACTGACTGGTTGGCTGCTACCTGCCTAACAAGCAGTCGAATAACAGACTTTATAATAGGCGCTCCACGAGAATGTGAACGCGCCTATCATGTGCCTCGCAGTGTGCGCAGTAGTGGCATGTACACTAGGACGGCGATGTTGGAAGACGAACTTCTCTACCTAATGCTAAGTAATATTTGATGACATAAGGTTGGTACTAGACAGCGAAAATGTTCTTCCCTTGGTTAGGATTCACAGGCCCCCTGTTATCCGCAGCAGTAAATGCGTGAGTCGTAAACCTACATTAGATTTTATGTTGAGAGCGTTATTTGCACTTCATCACAATTTACACAATAATGTGATTGCATACCGAACCAAAGCAGTGTTACAATGTTATGACACACCACACGTTATTAATGAGTAGCTCCTAACCAAAGTAATGGGTTCGCATCTCGTTTTCATCACGCAGTAACTTGTAATAAAGCAACAGAGTTTACTTAAATAGAATACTCAAAATTTTTCAGTGCCAACTCCATCGATACTAAGACACCTAAAATATGCGTTCACGTCTTACACATTTCTTTGCAAAAATAACTTGACTTCGACAGTAAGTAATAATCGAAGAACTGGCCCAGTATTATGCAATCAGGTACGCAGAAATTGATGTCTAAGCAAGGAATAATTTTATCGACTTCCTCCTACATTAAAAGGGGGTTTCAGTTGAAATGGGTCAGTGCAGGACTGAAAAATGCGTAATGAGAAATTCGGAATTTTAAAAATTTTCTAACACCGTAGAAGGCTGGATAATAAATTATAACCAGCATAAGACGCACACCTAGCCAACTGCTCTCTCTACAACACATTCCTACACAACATGACATGCTGCCACAACACCTTATTTGCAAAAACGAATTAATTGTGAATATTGTAATAGAACTTTAGCAAGGAACAACAAAGCTCCCTGATGATAATCTGACAAGATCGAAACATGTCGGAGTGATTTTAAATGTTTTTAAAATGTTTTGTATGAAAGTTACGTAAGTGCAGTTGTTGGTTGATAATATAAGTGATTCTACAAAAATGCACGGTGCAACAATAAGATTTATAACCAAATTATATTTTGACTTTGAGGCGTATAAGCCTGAATGACGTTCGAGGTTCACCGTTTTATCATCTTCAGGTGTAATTACAGTGACAGATTTCTTCTAAGAACAGCGGCAATGATCGGAAACGGAGCCGGACTCCTTCAGTACCAGTCCATGAGATTTGCCATCAAACCACTGGAATGTATCAAATTGATTTTTGCAAATGTACATATTAATTTGTCCGCTTGTATTACGGCATAAAAGAAAAGCCATAAATGCTTAGAACTCGTTTCGTACTGCGGGTGGTGTTTTAATGTTTTATGATTGTGGAGGGAGAATTACGGTCAGGTAATTTGTTAGGGAATTAGGTAGCCATTTAGTTAAATGTCTTGAATTTATTAGTTCCTTCAATTGATATTTTGCATAGCTTCGTCTACAATTATTTCCGTAGACTGTGAGGCCACTTATCTTATGAGAGATGCTGTACTGTGGTTACAAAGTGTATTATTGAGGCTATAGAACCTGGGCGATTACGAGCTACGTTATTACTTCTTTCCTATATAATGTCTCCTTTATCAGCAAACTATTATTTCAAGGGTTCTTCGTAACTTCCAAATACTTTATTATAAGAGTTAAATCAGTAACACCCTAAAAAGGCCATTGAGCTAGAGTCATTACTTGGATGATTAAAGCACAAATCGTTTCGTAGCTTTGTGATGTTCGAATGACCTCATAACTCCACCCAGACTTCATACACACTACGTATAATAAAAGGAGAAACGCGCAACTTTATAGGAGTTAATAACCGTCAGGTTTAATATTGGTGTTGCGGGATACAAAAAATGTACTGGTAACAGAGGGAGTCCTGGCCATGTGGATATTGGAAAGTTGATAATTTAAAATGTTCTAATAGTGCGACGGTGAAGGTAAGCATTCAGTATAGGCCTACTTTGATTATTATACTCAGATCTGCCATTAAAATTATGGTATCAGATAAGTAACTGGAAGAAGGGTATCTATGTACATGGAACGGACCTACTGCTCGAAATCTGGTACTTCTGTGTCTTGGTGACTTAGAAAATGGTGTTGAGTTTAGTTTGGGACTTAAAGCCTGGAAGTAAGAGAAATATTATTTCATTGCGTTTGAATTGATATAGAATATGAATTCTAAATACGTACCAAAACTGTTATATCATATGTAATTTCTATGTATGTACTGTTTATCTCTCTTATTAGTCATGATTATGAAGATTTAAGTCTTCTTAGAGGAGTGCTACATTTCTTGAACGGCACTGAGTATGAAGGAGGAGCCAAAATTCTTTACGATGTATCGTCTTGCACAAGAACTTAATCTTCAACACAACACTGACAACCTCAAATCAAGTAATAATAATTATGTAGACGCAAATAATTTTTCCTATTTTGTAGGCCACTTAACGACACTCTCCAATAATTTATTCTACATGCACAGCACTTTAGGTGCATGTAACTGTAAAAACAACTATCCCCTTTACAAGACACACTAAGTGTACATGTTACTGTACCAGAAGGATGTTGCACTACGATGAAACCAATATTCTGAAATAACTGGAGAGTGTACGATGACAAAGGGGAAAATATTTCTCTCCAACATTTCATAACCTAATACAACACCACTCCCTGACCTATTACTAATACTAATTATGGGTTGATTAATACATAATTAGCACAAGACTTGCAATTAAGGTGGCGTAGTGGTTAAGGTGCTGTGTTACAAATCGGAAGGTCGCTGGTTCGATCACAGCTGGTGTCAATGGAAATTTTCATTGACATAAAATCCTTCCGATCGCACTATGACTCTGGGGTCGACTCAGCCTCTAAAAGAAACGAGTACCAAGAGTATTTCCTGAGGCAAAGACGGCCGGTGCGTAAGGCTGACAACCTTATCACCATCCTGTGCTATTGTCATGAAGTCTGGGAACCCTAACTTCCTGGAATCCTCTGGGCCACACCAGACCCGTGACGGAACTGGCTTACCTTTACCTCGCTATTAAGAGCTTCTCATCAAGCTGTGTATAGGTAAACTTACTTCAAATAACACGACTTTTCAAAATGAAAATAATAATAAATTCTATAGTAAAAAATTATATGTTTTCTTATTTCCACAAATAAGATATTCAAAAACACTAACTATGCTCACATATTTACACAAGCTTATACAACAATAATAATAAAAAAAGAATAATTTATTTAGATCATGGAAGTATTCTTCAAACAATTCAGATATCTTCACTAAGGAAATGCACGGCCTCTCAAGGTCAACATATTCTGAACTGAGAACAACGAAAGAGGTACACATCTCTTTATGTTTAGCAACAGTGGGGCATGGCTGGATGTCGCTTTAAATTATTCAAGCCTGCAGCGGTGTAAGTCAATGTGGAAATAAATTGGATCCTGCGAATACGTCAGACGAGTAATTACAAAAATCGTCTGTGCCTATCAAGTAAGTGGCGGTATCTCTCTTACTAGGGCGATTATCCTGATACGATAATTCAATATACGGTGGAATGCATATTCAAACGACGAGCACAATCCATGCAAGTCGTTAAGATAATTTGCATAGAAAGTTGTTCATTGAGTCGAGCAATTTGCATAATCTTCGGCTATTACTCCGTCCTCTCGCCAGATTATGTAGACGAGGTGCCATCTCTAGGAGAGTGGTTGTACTGTGTGTAGGTTGCCATTGCTCAACACTACCACGCATGACTGGATGGCACCAGTACCCAGAAGAGCGTACTGAGTGGTGGGCAATGAAATTCGCGACGTTAAACCTACGGTTTCGCCTACCGGTGGTTGGGTTAGCATAATGTGTTAAACCACTATCAATTTGAAAGTTACTTATTATTACAAAAAGTATTTGCTCTTTGACCCAACAGATCTCGGACGAACAAGATATTTAGTTCAAGTATTCCGAAATGTGAACACCCCCTCCCCCCACCCCCAAACATTGTCTTTCTTTAGTGACAAATACAACATGGAAGCAAATGTCAGACGTTTCACAAAACGAAGGGGTCTTTCAAAGAGTGTCCTGTATTTTACTCAACGTAACTGTTCGATAAAAAATACCAAAGAGTGACACATTAAAGACTGAAATTAATACAGATTTAGTTTGTACTCCATAGAGAATAGCATCCCCACTGAAATATCGTATCATTTAACGGCCTTCAGTATGGGTAAAACGCTGAGATTATAGATCTTAGAGCAGGTGGCACATGCAGTTGCCACTTGGCTCCCCCATTTTGTGCTTGTGAGCATACAAGAGAAGCAATACACGTATGACGTAATATTGAGGCGCTTTTGTGTAGCAATTGGAGCAGTGGAAGAGCGATGAGTTCTTCATATTCTGAGTATGTTTGTAGACCTAATTATCCCGCATACAAAGCGCATGCGCCGTACTGAATTGTCATTTGTGGCCTGTCCGGCTGTACTATATTTTTAACACTTTCTCATAAACGGTACGAAATTCGGAAAAACGTTATTGAACATAAAATGTTTGTTGATTTTTCTACAACTTTCATCTAAAACGTTTCTCACTTTAAGAAGAATTCAGGTACATACTACCATAAACGTACAGAGGTCTTCATGTAAAGTGCCAGTTATTCTTGTCAGATTTTAATAAAAATTTCATTTTCTCGACAGACTTTCGAAAATCCTGAAATAAAGTAAAATACAAACTTGATGCAACTAGGTAATTTTATTGATGTATTCTTTGCTCGACATGTTTCGGGTACATACGCCCATCATCAGGAGCATTAGATGTTGAGTTGCAGCATATGGTTTTCTGCACCTAGTTTTTGGATGGGTGGTGGTCTTGAGACTATGTAGTGGGTCCCTGTCACCACGGCATGGCGCGTCCTCAGGTTGCGGATAGAGGAACGGCCTCCGATAAGGAGGGCAGCTGCGAATAAATTGAATAAGCAGTCGCGGACAGCCGAC
>Ga0123355_10008155_pt1 | contig 15813 bp, 11 predicted proteins | sample TergutEmb28metaG_3_FD_89872 | JGI IMG/M metagenome (GOLD analysis project Ga0123355, IMG submission 89872) | Embiratermes neotenicus P1 segment gut microbial communities from Petit-Saut dam, French Guiana - Emb289 P1 | ecosystem: Host-associated > Arthropoda: Insects > Digestive system > Gut ...
TCCCCCCTACAGGGGTCCAAACGACAGGTGAGATATTGCACGAGAGGGGGCGCGGGCGGGCGGGGAGGGTGTCCTAGGACCTGTCTGGATGCTTTGGAAAAAGCAAGATCTCCTCCTTCTGCCAGGAACAACAACTCCCTTCAGTTATTCAGCTAATAATCTAATCACTATACTACATCACGCCTGTTCAGCCTTTTGTGTGGAGCTAGCAACTTCAGCAGAATTTGATCTGCATGTGGGCAAAATTAAATTCCATACCCGGGAACCAAAAATGAACGAGTACGCATACAATTGTAATTTTACCTCCAGTTTTATACATTACTTTCAATAAAAAACACTTCCTACAGAGAACACAAAAATGTTTGTAAAAAAATGCAAATCCCCATCTAGGCTAGGGTGTAGATATTTTTGGCACATTTTTTTCCAAGATAATTTACTAAGGTAATGTATGTCTACATGAACAGTTCGTAAGTTTTCAAAATTACTTGACATTCTCTGTCAGCTTTGCAGGGCAAAGGTCATTAGACTTTTTTCAGCCTGAAAGGCTCATCGGACACATTAACAGTGCCATGTTGCCTGGGAGCTATGGGCTCAGTGGCCATGGGCTAAGCCATCTCAGCTCTTAAAACATCCTATACTTGTGGTTAAAAAAAAGATTCAAATTTTCGTATACTTTGGCCATCATATTTATGCATAAGGAGGCTCAAATAATGCAAAACCAATCACTAACACAGTAACGCAAAATAATTGCTAATTAGAGACCGAAAAATGTCTAGGAACAAATGAGAATGCGTTTTTAACTCCACTCCTGTATTACCACAATGTAGTTCATACCCCAAAAGACTGTTCCAAATCATCCTGTCCTACTTTTTAAGACAGCAATATGGATTTCAGTTACCACACCCTTCCAAAGCAGCTTTGCTACATACGGTTGGTTGACATGGGAGGTAGACAGGCCAAACCAGCCTTCTTGATCCCAAGCAAGAAGCCACAAGAGGGAACCAGTGTTGCATCAGCAGCTTCACCATGACGACATAGTGCCTTCATCAACACGAGTGACTTCCTAGCCAATTTGGAGTGCACTGTAGCCATGGCCAAAACTCATGTACTACTATGCTGGATAACAAACATGAACGTTGTTCAATACTGCCAGCCCATCCCAACCACCCAACATATCTTCAGTCTTGAAGCTTCTTTCTTGCATCTTCTGTCTTCATCTTCATCTTCTTTTCTTCACTGCCCCTTCATATTGACCCCAAAACATCACAAATAAAAAGCCCATTCCCCCCAAAAATTATGACTGCTACAGTGCTGACAAGAATTGGGGGGAAAGTGTGTAGAAAGGATGATCAACAAGAGAGGAGAAGTGCTGAGGATACTCAGGCATACATTACACCCAATAAAAAGGTAGGTATGTGTATCACATTCCGGTGACCATGTCATCAGAACATCAAAGGAAAAATGGATGGTGGTTAATGTGAGAGTGCAGTCCCTCAGTCTGAGGACACAGTAGGAAGGGTTTCCCAGCTGCCCAATTAAGACGCACATCTTATAAATTTCCCCAAATGAACAGCTCGCTGGTGATGATTTTCCACAGACGAAACAAATTCAACGAACAATGTGATTCCAACAATATGTAATAAATGGTAGATATTGGAGATGAATTACATCTTGCATGAACTTCTTGCAGACTGGACGAATTTCCTTGCTCAATGTAGCGCTGAACATCATAACTTGTTTTCCATGAGGTGTGTTGCGAAATATTTCCTGTACATCACGTCTCATGTCTGAAAATAAAAAATAATCGAGCCCTGTAACATCAAGAATGAGATGCCATTTAAAGAACCCAACACAAGTCTGCTACTCATGTAATGCTTTACTATGCTGCACGTAAGAGGTAGAGTCCAGCTGAAATGTGATCGCACACGGTGATGCACAGGAGGGGAAGTGAAGGGGAAACAGGCAAATGGAGTGGGTAGCCAGTACCCTTCACACTACCTCGGAACATGGCGTATCCAGCATTACTACTGCTGATGCACACACCTCGTCTGCCTGTAGTCGACTGAACTGACGGCCCCGCCGACGAACTCGTCCGTTTCACCAAAAGACGAAATGTGGTTTCTACGCGTGTGCCATCACATTTCAAATGCAGTCTACCTCACAGTTTATGCATGCAGCACACGAAAGATCCCTGAGGAAACCTTAGTCCTGTACTGTTACAATGGTCAATACAGTTTTCACAGACCAGCCCACCACAAATGCAATATAAAACCCAATGTTAACAAGTACACCCTGTATGATTGTCAGTTTCCACCTCAACCAAATTCAGTCACCCTGAAGATGGAGTGGGCACATTCCTCCCAAACAATGGAACTTATCCAACTCACTGCAGTATTCACAAGAATATGTTGAGCAACGCCCACGACGAAAACCCTTACCACTGAACACAATGTCGATACAGTAAGTAGTTCCATGTGGTGTTCATGGTCATGCACATTTGATGAACCTTAACCTCTGTCATATGGGTTGAACCCTCTGTCGCCGGAATTTAGTGGCCATTCGGCTGTTTAAAGGGCTCACTGGGCGGCCACTTTAGTGGCCGTTCGGCGTTAAAGGGTTAAGTGCCTAGTGTATCTCACACCCATCACAACTTTTATCACTTTGCATGGACACTTAAAATTTCTGAAATTCAATGATTTAGAAATAAGTTGTATAAATTACAGTTCTGGTGTTAAAAGGTCCAAACAAAAACTGGGTTTTTAAAAGAATGAATCAATTTACATGCATAAAAATGTGTGGTTATTCAGTCTGTACCACAGGGCACCTTCATAAAAATTCTTCTACTGTCTTCTACTCCTTCCTTCAGTCTTCACAAGATGTTACTTTACTCTGTTCAATACGTGCCAGACTATTTATACAAGGTCTATACATTCCTCATACAATTTTAGCCTTATGGGTCAGCTTTATGACCTTCCAGTTGCATCCTAAGTCACAAAGCAACAATTTCATCCTTCAAACATTCTTTTCAAGCCTACTTTATTATTGAAGAGACAACCATACTATGTTTGCTTTCACTACAGCAGGTGCAAATTTGTGTTAGACCTGTTACAGATATAAACAAATACTGCAGAATACACTTCTCAAAACAAGAGAGAATAAATATAAACACTATCACGAAGCTGGTACTTGGCCCTGATCCTCAAAGTCAAGTTAATGACTGTGACCAAACCAAAAGTTGTGTATGATAACTGACATATGACAAGAAAGAACAACCAGTTACATTCCAACAAAGGGGGTAAAAGTGTATTGAAAGACAAATCAGATGGACAGCTATGCCCAACACAACAAAGACAAAGGCCCGAGAGTGATGACATTACTGCCATGTACATCTCTAGCAATTCAGTCTGAAGAAAACAGGTGTGTGTAACAAACAAACCAATTCATTGATTCAATGGTGACAGAGCTTGCTGTAGACAAAATATGTTCACTTCTCAGACATGACACTTTTGATGAGCTTACTCCTCTGGACATGTGGGACCAAAATGACAAGACTTCATTCAGACTTTCCCTCTAGTGGAACTTGATTTAAATTGAGAATTGTGCTGGTGATGGCAGGTTTTCAAAACCACAAAACATTTCAATGACCAGGTAGGCAACAAAAAGGTTTACTCTGCAAAGTGTCATGCAGCACACCACAAAAAACAGCGACCAGCACACAGCAAGTCATTGGTCAGTAAGTTTCAGAGACCGCTGTTCTTCTGGGTAGCTGGTGCCAGATTTTTGTGTAACTTACACATTCTGTATACATGTAGTGCAGAACATAACATTTGTTTCCTCTCCACTGTGAGACAAGAAACTAAGAGCATAAAGGATGTACTTCTGATCGAGTCATGCATTCAAGATCTGATTTTCTAATTTTCCAAACAAAACAATATACTGTGTCTTCCCAGTTTAAATTCACTACACCAGACTTCGACTGTTACGTTTGCACTTACCAAGAAGTTCAAGCATTTTGTCGCACTCATCGAGAATAAAATGCTTCAGATGTTTCAAATTCAGCTTCTTGGAGCGAACAAGTGCTAGAATCCGACCAGGAGTCCCAACCACAATATGTGGACAACTCGTCTTCAATACCTCCTCATCCTTCTGTATAGGCAGACCACCAAAGAACACTCCCACCTAGAAAATGAATTATTATTCACTACTGTAGCCAAATTCACCAACTTCCCATTCCAAAGGGTCACCACTCACATTATAAAATTTTCTAAGGTGCTGTTAGTTTCAAAACTGCCAGCTGTCATGAAGTTTTTCATACATTTCGAATGATCCTACATTTAGACAACTGCATATAACATGCATATTACAAAAGGTTCCAACGTATGAGGGGTGGCTGATAAATAATGCACACAGTGAAATATTTTGCCAACAGAGCAAAGTAGCGATGCGCGCGCAGTGTGCCCTTGTAGCCACAACCCTCCTGCATGGCGGTGCAAAGTTTCATTCCTTTCTCTACACTGGTTCTAAAACAGTGCATGTTAGCATGGAGTCGTGTTATGGTGGTATGTCAACGAGATTGAATCAATGTGCGGTGACTGAATTTTTAAGTGCTGAAAACGTAACGCCAGCTGAAATTAATCGCCGTTTACAGGCTGTGTATGGTGAAAACACTGTTAATAGAACTACAGTAAATCGTTGGGCCATTAAATTTCGTGAATGTGAACCAGGTCGTGCCAATATTGTTGACCAACCTCGCAGTGGAAGGACGGTTTCCGTGACAGATGACAAGCATCAAAAACAGGTTGATGAACTGATCAAGTATGACCGCCTTATCACCCAGAAGCAGATAGCAGATGGGCTATATCATTGGTTTACTTGACTACCCAAAAGTCTGTTCTATATGGGTGCCACGCATGTTGACACCGGAAGTTTGAGGTTCTCTCCCATCCACCCTACAGCCCCAACTTGGCGCCAAGCGATTTCCATTTCTTTCCCCACCTCAAGAGGGATCTCAAGGGGACTCATTTCATCTCAGATGATGAAGTGAAGCAAGCTGTGACATCATAGATCAAACAAAGAACTCCTGAATTCTTCATTGACGGCATGCGTAAACTTGTTTTACTTTGGGAAAAATGTATTGGACGACGAGGCGACTGTCGAAAAATAAGTACGTCAATTTGTAGCTAAAATATTGTACTTTACTTCCTACTTTCGTTTGTTCAAAATACATGGTCTCTTTTTCTAGATATTTCACTGTGTGCATTACTTATCAGCCGCCCCTCGTAGCTTAGCCTAACCATACAGGGAAATTTTCTGTAGAGTGAGTGAGTGTGGTGTCCAGGAGACCATTTTGGGCAGAGCAGAATGTGAGAGGAGTGACTGTTTTACTAACTTGCAAGGGGGGAGGCTTTCTGGATATAAATGGAGAATGACAGCCACAATGACTACAAGACACACAGCCACAACAATAACCTACATCACTCTCAACTGGCTGATTCACGTGGGAAATACGGAAGGGGCAACACCATGGTGCAAGTGATGGTGGCACAACTACTACCTACCATGCCCCATAGCAGACGTTTACTTCATCATGGCACAATGGATACACTGTTGTTGGTTCAAACTGCACTAGTGCTTAAATAATTTAAAGTTTCTAACCTAACCTAACAAAGTAAAGCTAAGTTCTTAAGAACATTAATTATGAGTTTCAAAATCCCTTATACAACCTGTTATGTTTAATACATACAAACTTCATAATATTTCATTCTAGTCAATAAGACAAACATACCTTTGTCTGTGGCATGTATTTGGAGAATCTTTCATATTCTTTGCTAATCTGGAAAGCAAGTTCACGTGTGTGGCACATCACAAGCACGTACACTTGGTTTTCTGTGGGCTCTAACTGCTGCAATGTTGCGAGTACAAAGACAGCCGTTTTCCCCATACCCGACTTGGCTTGACATAAAATGTCCATCCCAAGTACTGCCTGGGGAATACACTCATGCTGCACTGAAATAAATAAAAAAGTATAATTTCTAATCACATAAATGTTTGGGTGCTCATTTGTAGTTTATTTAATGATTCAGACTACACATCACTGAATAACTGGGTCACAGCAAACCATGAAGTAGTTAGGGCCAATACTGACCATGTATGGTCCTACAAATTAGACCAACACTTAAAAACTATATGCCTTGAAATCTTCACATTTCTGCACTATGTATGTTGCCTGAACACTAGATACAGTTGTGCTGTATTAATATAAATATTTAACAAAAACATAATTAAATATGCTGCTACAATGGCTACTTTCTTAAAATTCAAATTTTGTTTCTTCTGAGATAAACAATATGTAGCATATCTCCCAGAACTGTTACACTATGCAGACATTGCCTAACTTTTCCCCACAAGTTCTGCCTACACTACCATTGGTATGAGAACTTTTTGCCCCACACACCATTAAACATGTAGTTCAAGGTCACATACATTGCACTGTAATGGCTGCAGCAAGCGTGTAATCTGACTCCCAAAACCCATGGTATTCCAAGACTCCACGTAGCAAGCAGATTCCATTCTAACAGGTTCCTCATGGATTTCCAGTTCCTCCAGCCACATAATGGGATAGTACCTCAATTAGGCCAACACAACTTCCAAATCCTTTCCAATTCATCATTCTACCATCAACATTACACAGTTCAGGGTACTGAAGCAACAAAAATGTAACTGTGAAAATAAGGTACACATCCACATCAAAGAATCTCAGTCTGTAGCTCTAGTAATTTAATTTTTGTAATTACCACAGTACATATTCCTCCACGGAAGCCCCAGCCTGAAACCTCTAAATGCTACACGCAAAAGCTGAGCCATCACAATACAAAAGAAAAATTTTAGGTATAATATTATATTCACACCAATCCCTGTTCACATTTGTTTTTATTGATAAAACCTAAATATTTATATTTATCAGCTTGGTTGCTATCCTATTACAAAAATTACAATTCACACTGAAGATCCAATACATATCCATGTCATAAGGAGACACAGAATAGTTAAAAAAAACAAGATCAACTACCACCACCCAGTACTTGCTTACACAAAAGAAAACTAGAAATGAAAATACAAACTCTGTGCCAAGCAGCATATACCACAATTTTGAATGAGAGAGAATATATTACTTTTTAATTTTAATATGTGTTATATTTTTACGCATCAATTTTAAATACAATTACATTTCAGATCTCACAAAACTCTTATTATATCACGGGCAATGTAACACAAGGTTGTAACATATTTTTAACACTGTGTAAATGGGATCCCATATGACATGAAATTAATATGCACTACAAGTAACTTGTTTTAAATTCCATGCAGCGATGGCCTGATGGTGGTCTAATGACCGAAACTTGTTGCCTATAGGTTAAATAATAAAACGTTATGTTTGACTGAAAACAAATATATTTATTATTGTTTTTCAATTTAGTGGCACCGTCGGGTCAGACACCAGAAATAGAAAGATGAAATTATTAGCACATCAGAATAGACAGAAATCTATCACTACATTTCAGATGTCCCTATCTATCAATATCATCACTTGTGCTAAATTCACATCATTCTACAAGTATTTAACCTCACACATTACTAGACAAGAAAACAAATTACCTTCTGATGGGTGTTCAAAACCACAATCAACAATTGCCCTCAAGATTTCTGGCTTAAGAAGAAAATCCCGGAAACCAGAACTGTGGATGGAGACGTAAGTGCCCTTCACTTCTTTCTTTACAGCATCACCACTCGAGCCATCAACCGCAGTTTGCTCAGGCTGCTCCTCATCCTCATAGTCAAGAAGATCATCATTATCGGCCATTTCGTCTTCTACAGAAAACGAAAAAGTTCTTGTACTAGTGTAACGTTCAACATGAAATACACAAATTACTTCGGTATTCCTTCTCCCACCTCATCAATGAAAATTCATAAATCACGTCTTAAAAGTACCAGACTATACGGGGTGATTGAAGCCCACGTAGTATGTACCGCTTAAGGTTTACTAGGGCATTACCATCAACCCACTACATGTCTAGGCCTTCCGGTAAGGTGTACTCTATCAAGGACTATGCAGTAAACAATACACCATCCCATTACAGCACAAGCAGCAGTAAACAAAGGTGGGTCACTATCCAAGTGGCCACTCTTCGATGCAGAAATATTTAACAAATTCATTGGGATTTCAAGTTAGTGGAAACTCCAAGCAGTAATTTCAATTTGACCTTTCGCACCCATTACTACATAAGCCTGTAGTATCGCTGATAGACCATTGTCCCTCCCCCCCCTTCCACATTTTACGCTGATAAACTAAATTTACGTCGTTCCTACATCAGCATTAGAGTATTTCAGCACGCAAAAACACTGACGCCACGCAATACTACAACGGTACCATGTTCTCTTGCTTTGTATATACGTAACGGCTTAGACTTACTACTAAAATAAGAATAACATACATAAAGCATCCACAGCGGCGATTAAATTATTTTGTTTGACATCTACACTTCATCCTATTTCAGCCGATTGCAACAGTAAGATCGGATAAAATAACTCACCACTTACTATCTCTTTATTACCAACGCACCGACGCTACTCCACGAATGCAGGAAGTGACGTTTACGATTTTGTAATCGGTGGATATTGCGTCACTAGCCACCACAGATTGTCTAGCCACTACAGATTGTCTCTGACCACTACGAATGATTATTGGGATATTGTACTCATGGATCACTTATTATCACATTTCAAAATCATGTAAATTCTGCGGATCATTTCGTACCATGGTTTACTCTGTATCCTGCTTCATAAACTTGGTTGTAGATGACAGTGGTTTGTAATGCATATCGTTTGCAACGAAAAATTAATAAAACATGAAATAATCAGGCACTATGTTCTAGTCTTAGTGTTTTGGATCTAATGAAGATAAATGCACTATTCTGATAACAATCCATTATACGATTGCCGTCTTCCTTGAATGAAAGAACCAGTACTTCAGTACCATGGATCAGAGCACTGTCTGTATCATAGCCGAGAGACGAAGCATCATATAGTATCCGCGTACATGTGCTGTTTGGCAGCTGCGATCGCAGGTTAGCACAAGCCGTTGTAGCATGGTGAGAATAGTGATGTTCATAATCACACATCATCTAGTTCGTGATATCACGCTGTAAGGATGCACAGAGGTGAACTTTATCACTTCTTGAACCACAGATAATGCTTTTCAGGCTTGGAAACAAAGAAATATTATTACCACGGATAACTCATACAATTATGCACAGTGGTCTCGACCTACCATCCGCGGGCCCCAACTCGTTCCCTGACACTTGCGACCACGGATAAGAGCTCTAAACTGCTGATCACAGTCCATCTAGATAACACCGTTAAGTCACGATGTAAGATGGGGGAGGAAAATATGACAGATCCTACTAATCAGGTGGCAGAAAACGGTCAAGCAACTCAAACCCCTGATGATATAGAGGAAGACGACAACGATGATATGGACCAGTATGGTAAAATGTTTTTAATTAGTCAACATACAGAAATAACTTTCATGTGAATGGCGTGGCTTACACCGACCATTGTGATTTGCCAAGATCAAGTGATTTAATGTCGGGCAATATAAGGACTACACAAGTGCATGTGATTGGAGGCATGCAGCCTTGGTACTACTGTACACACTGTTTATGTTCATTTTACAGATTTTGTTTCACTAGATCTTCAGCTGAATGAACTAAACTCGGCCCTAGATGCTTTGGAGCAAAAGAATGATGAGATCCATGCAAGGCTGATAGAGCTGCTGGAATCGAACCGTGAAACAAGACAGATGTTTCAGAAAAACCTTACCGATGAACAAAAGTTAGATCCACAAATCTAGATCAATGTATTAGTAAAAGGGCATGGCATTTAATTAAATACTGTGCTGTGAAATATTTAGCACCATTTAATTCTATTTTGGAAGTATTTCAGTATTTTTAGTATTAATTTAAGTTTTCAAAACGTAGAACAGACGAATTTTCAAATTAGCATACTTTATTATAGCCATGGTTACTCTTATTTTTTAGTCTCCAGGAAGAAGCTCATGTCAAATTAGATGATTGCAAGATGAGTATCCCATTTTTCTGAAGTTTGTGTACTTCATAATTGTTAACAAATATCTTTCACGCTTTGTAAGTGATAACATTTTGTACATAAAAGTAAACTTGTAAATTTTGAGTTGATGGTCATACACAGGATAGTAACTTGAAAATTCATCAACATAATGTCCTTTGTTTTCACAGTTGTTTCAAGTTGTATATTGTTTGTAAAGTCAGTGTAAAGACCAAAGTATTGTCCAGCATTTAATTACACATGATAAATACAGTTTAGTTTTATATTATTACATTCCACTGTACATATGCATGTATACAATGTAAAAATGCACCTGATGTTACATGTAACAGATAAGTGTACATAAAAAGAACAATTGGAAGTAATAAAATATATTCTCATTACCTTACTATCATTAGTATATTGATGAATCTCATCCCACTGTTATTACTGGACATGAAGATTACAAATTATGCTGCTGTATATGTCAGGCTGAGCTGTCAGTAATTAAATGATTGTATTTATACCAATATTGTACTATGCGTAGGAACACGCATTTATTTTCCAGTGCAGTTACTAATACATACAAAAATGTAATTTTCTTGTTTGCTGCTGCAGCACATTTTCACTATCAACTTAACTGCCACTTGGTTGCTTATCTCTATCCACAACCTATGTTATGAACCTTCATATATTTCAACCATTAGTTTTGTTACAAACATGGCCATAATCTAACAGTGCAGCACTAAGTGGAGTATGTTAAAATAAAATTTTTACTGCCTTGTGTAATTCCTGAACCAAAATGTCTGATGATATTGGTCTGAAAGGAAAACTCTTAGAGATTATAGAGTAACTATCAACATTACTGTCTTGTGGAAGGTGCCATACAGTCTGATCAAAATTCAGGAATATTTTGGAGGAACCTGCCATCACCATCTTTGGCGTAGATTTTAGACAGGCTGCATGGCATTGCATCCCGCAAGATACTACTATTCATGGTCAATGAGTTGAGAACCTCAAATCACACAAGACATATTAAGGCTTTCATGGTAATTCTGTGTTAATACTAATCACTATTGGATACTGGAACCACGTGGAAGGCAGTTATGTTGCCAGCAATTTGGATAACATGCTACCTCCATCTTCTTAATCCATCAGCACCACAGATGGCTGTGGTTACCATTCTCTGATCTAGATAGTCCCTGGTGTCCACGGATTCCATAGATACATTCTCTGGTGGCAGATTTTAATTTTATGCATTTCTTGCATAAGTAATATATTATTTACTTATGACATTATCCAAGTCAGGATGTCCGGCTGCCCAGAGCAACATTTTCTTCAGTACGGAAGTGTTCACTTCCTCAACAAGATACACATTCGGGTCTTTCAGCTTCAAATGATCAATTACAACCTGACCTCTAGTATGTGCTCCATGAAGTTCTACAGTTGCATGACACTTCTGGCTCTTCATCACAATATCTGGACGAAGCAAGGTGGCAGCAAGTATGGCATCACAAGGAATCCAAGAAGTGAAACGTGACTTCGCCCACACTTTCTTTTCCACTGTATTTAACAGCTCCATTTGATTATTCTGGATGGCTCCAAGCACGCTGAACCTCCAGGCCTGGTAAACCATCATCATAAGTCCCATAAAAGTATAATGAAACAAGCCGAGAAAGAGGAAGTAAATTCAAAGCAATCATCTGGGAATACTGAATTTTAAATCTCCTGGTATTATGGTGCTGAAAGTGGACATTTAACTGGGATGGGTAATGGTGTAAGTGAATACCTGCAACAATTCACCAACTGCACCATGCACATGCCATCAAAAGGCAATACATGGCCAATGAACTTCACTAAGACTGCATAATATTAAATATGCCATTAGGAGGAACTGAAACTAACTGGGACACACATGCTTCTGGACTATGCTGATAATATTTATTTACCTGACAAAAACATATACTGTCAAGAAAAACACATAAGCTGGGTTAGCCAATAGTGAGGAGGTTATTTTAGCAGTAAATGCTGAAAAAACTAAATATGTCTATGTTCATGTCTGTGAACAGAATGCAGGACAAAATAACAACATAGAGATAGGTAACAGTCCTTCGAAAATGTGGTGATGTTCAAGTTCCACAAAGAGGATAGTCAGAGACAAAATGAACAAAAACAAACATGGGCAAAGTTTACATACAATGAAAAAGAGACCAGATTTATTACAAAATTATTTAAGGGCACAAATGTGAAGATTGCATTCACTACCAACAACACAATTGAAAAACACCTAGCTGTGAAGCAGGAAACCCCCCACAGCAAATATGACAGAAGCGGAGTGTACCAGCTAATGTGCCCCGAATGCAAAATGAAATATACAGGGCAGACAGGAAGGCAATTCAGAGTCAGATTTCAAGAGCATGTGCAGGACTTTAAATACAATAATAGATCAAAATTCGCCCAACAACTTATAGACAATAAACATGCCATCGGAAACATGGAAGTCATAATGGAGGTCGTCCACATGACAAAGGGTAAAAAGCTGGACACACTAGAAAGTTTACACATCTACAAACAAACTAAAGCCGGCAACCAAATCAATGACAAACTAATGGTCAGAGAAAATGAAATATTTAAAACCATAGTACAAGAAGACCCTTACAAGGGAAGCACAGCTCCACCACAGCCGAACAGCTAAAAATAACTCAGTTGTGGGAAGCCATTCACCCCCACAGGAAGGGCAAACTACAAAGGGACTGAAGCCCAACCCAACCCACCACTGCACCAAGGAAGCCCGCAACCACCTCACAAAACTGTAAGTAACACAACTTTACAAACTTACGCAAGTTGCAATACTCAGACTGTCACGGCAGAATGTGTAAAAGTTCCCGACTTCACAATTGCAGAATAATAAACGAGGCAAAACCGCCCACAAAAACAGAGAGCAGAAACAGATAGAAGTGCAAGTGGACAGAATAATAAAAAAACCACCACCCACCCCACTCCAACGTAGAGCTACAAAGCAGAAGAGCAACGGTCCACAAGTAGTTTTGCACACGCCACGTACTTAACCTACATATAATAGCATAGTAGATATGTTACTTTATGTACGGAGAAAAACCACAGCAAAAACACTGTAAACCATATGGGATCCCAAAGCGCACAACCACCCTGTAAGAATTAACGGTTCTTAGCTTAGCCTGAAGATAAGTCAAAACACGTTGCATTAGCATTATATTCTATTGTAGTTGTGTTGACGGTAATATATAGTAATAAAGTGAATATATAGATACACAATGGGATGACTTCATTCAAATTGAATTTCAAGTATTTTTTAGTGAGAGTAACAAATCAAAACTGCAAGAAAAATAAGCTGGAAGCACATTAATTCCAAGGTAAGTCTGCTACCATTCATTCTAGAATTTGTTGTCTTCATATCCTGTACCTAGATATAAGATTAACAGAAAACAGTACAGGTAAAGTTCACCCTAGAAAATGCCATCAAGGCCCAGAGTAAAGGTATAGCCCTACTCTTTCTTTAATCTCAGCACTAGATGGGGTGGGTGGTAAACAACAAGCCCCAGCCACTATATGTCCAGGAAAGACCTGGTACCCACTGTATAGGAAGCTGGATGGGCTCCAGGGGTGGTCTGCATGGGTGCATAAAATCTTGCACCCACCAGGATTAAGATTAACAAGCACAGAACTATAATTTTGCCTGCTGCTTCATGTGGGCATGAAACTTGGTCTCTTATAGTATGCTGAGGGCATATGAAAACAGAGTACAGAGGATGATCTTTGGGCCATGGTGACAAGGGGCCCATTTAAAATTAACTGCTCTCAATGGACTTCAGATTAATGAGGATAACTGATAACCATTCAGTTTTTATCTAATACAAAGCACTTATTGGCACTGAAGAATCATGAAAAATAATATTCAAAATGACACTCAGTGACAAATTTTCAAAACAGAATGCCTTGCTAAGATTCCTGTTTCATAAAGTTCTTATGATGCTACAAATAAATGAATACATGTTACTTATCCAAAGTGTGTATGGCCATTTATTACAGATTTCATTAAAATACATTACAGTGTAACTCGGAAATCTTCAGTGTAAACAATGACTATCAGCCTCCACCACAGTCCTTTTTTTCAAATATCTTTTTCATATTTTCTTTCATCTTTATTAGTACATGGTTTCCCTTTAAAATACAAGGTTTAAACAGATAAAAAGTAAGGTAAAGGTCACCCTGTAACATACAATGAAAGCACAAAGGCAAGGTACAGTTATAGCTCTACCCATACACAACCATGGAGCTTGAAGGGAATGGATGGGTGCAACGGCCCAGTCTCTTTACCCCTGGAAAAGAGACCTGGTATCCCCTGTACAGGAAACTGGGTTGGTCTCAAGGCAGTCTAGATGGGTACAGAAGATCTTACCCCCACTGGCGATTGAACCATGGACCATCCAGCTCATAGCAAGTCGCTATACTAACTATACTAATACATAGCACATGCAAAAACAAACAAGTTTTGTCACCAACAGTTATGGTCTTGGGTTCAGATCCTCTCATAGGAGATGACATATTAGTTTCTCAAAGTTACAATTTTTACATTCACACTGCCCCTTTCTCTACAAATTACGTTGGAAATGTAGTTGTGTATGAAGATTCAAGTCTTCTGGGTTGTGACACGGTGCCATTGGGCATGTGGTTCCTGACGTTTCACCACTCACACCATCAACATCTGTACATTACATTCTATCTACCCCAGGCAGCCACACCTGACGAAGTACTGCACACACACACACTACCACTGACCATTTACAAACAAAAGACAACACACACATTTCACAGGAAGCTGGGATATTCTGCAAGGGTCAAATTTTAGGACTTGCATAATTCTTTCAAACAAAAGCCAGGCAAGAGTTCCAGTGCAGATAGATTTTACATAGAGCAGTATCAGACTCGAACACACGTCAATTTATCAGTTAAATTTGCACATACAAAATGTAGGTACTTACCAAAGAAATATCAATTCTGAGGCACGTTTCCCATGGTAACAGGTATATAGGACAGCAGGCGCTTGTCAGAACAATGTGAGCTGCTTCTGGATCGGTGAAGAAGTTAAACTCTGCACTGGATGTGATATTACCCATTCCTGAAACGGAGAAACCCATTAGTAGGCTTCTACGAGACTCCTGTGCAAACTCCACTACTCAGGCATCCATAAGGAGGTGGCAGGCAGAGACTTGAAGACCTCTGCAAGGTCTGACATTCTGAAAGTGGTGTTTCTAAAGATTCAAGAGTGGCTGTGCCATCGAGTAAATATATCACACTGTAGAAGGAACATACAATCCCGACTGCAGGCTTTTATAATAACATTACAATTAAAATATTATAAAATTTAAATATGATTTTGCCTAATAATCCTCTATGACACTTGAGGTTCTCACAGTGGTTTTGCTGAACATTCAAGTCTTCTGGATGTTACACCATGTCAATTGGTAAGTACAGTGATACCTCGGCTAACGAAGATAATTCGTTCCAGAATCACATTCATTAGCCGACACGTGATTTCCCGTAGGTTTCTATAGAAAATCGTTTAATTCGTTCTGGATGCTGCCCACTATTTAAAGATAAGTTTTATAAAACAGTAAAAAGCACACTATAAAAGGGCAAAAACTCACCAAA
>Ga0123355_10008157_pt1 | contig 15809 bp, 13 predicted proteins | sample TergutEmb28metaG_3_FD_89872 | JGI IMG/M metagenome (GOLD analysis project Ga0123355, IMG submission 89872) | Embiratermes neotenicus P1 segment gut microbial communities from Petit-Saut dam, French Guiana - Emb289 P1 | ecosystem: Host-associated > Arthropoda: Insects > Digestive system > Gut ...
CTGATTCCGATATTGATAAACGCTATTTCATCAAAACCCATGCTGATCTCGCGCTCCAAAAAAAGCGTGTCTATGCCGGATTTACGCTCTCCCGCACTAAGCCCTTGACTATCAAGAAACTCCAGTATCTGTGCGCTTTCTATACGTTCGTTGCCTTGAACTTCCACAAGCCAAATAAAACCGGATAAATAGTAGAGCAGCGCGACAAATGCAATGATGCCTATCGGAAACAACTTTCGCTTCCTAAACCTATAAGCGATAAACGGAAGCCCTCTTTTTTCAACTATCTTAAAGCGGCATCTGGTTTTTTGGGCGCACTCTTTGAGCTGCCTAAACCCTTTTATGCTGACCGACATCCGTACAGACGTGCCTGCATAGCTCACATTCCAAATATACAGCCCCCTGTGCGCCGCCAAGTTCACAAACCGCTCAACAGAAAAGCCGGTGACGTCGATTATAACGTACCCGCGAATATATTGCCAAAGATCCAAAAGCATGGAACACCTCCCTCTTACACCAAAAACTCAATTTTGACGATATTGCCAACAATGCCTATATTGTCGGAGGTAATCTGTTTTAGAAGCAGCTTTTTGCCCTCTACGCGCACAATACCCGCGGATGTCTTTATCCTAATTCGCTCCTCAGAATATTCCAGCACGCCTTTATAATTTTCTATGGTCATATCCTCTTTGCCTATAAGTGTTATGAGCGGCAAATTCATTATAACTTCTTTTGGCAGCTCAAGCGCATCCGCTATCTTGCTTGTCACCAACTTTTCAGCTTTTTTTGCAGCCTTCTCCAGTTTACTCATATTTTCCACCTCTATAGAGGTATATGAAAGAAAGAGTCAGATTAGAAGAAGGGCTAAATAGACAGCTATTAAGTTTAAAAATAAAAACGACAAAAAATGTCATTTAAATATTGACAAAATACGGGGGGGGGTATAATTAACTCGACATCATTGGTTTATAGCTGATTAACTTAAAAAAGCGTTACGCAAAGCGCAGTTAGTTTTTCGTCAATCGAGGAGTGCCCGACGACGCATTCGTGCAAATCAAAGATTTGCACTCAACGTACTGGAAGGAGTACGCTAGGAGGGCGCGACGAAGAGGGGCGGAAAAATAACAAGCTTATCGGACGTCTTTTTAAGTTAATCAGCTATAGGACATGTTTAGAATGCTTTGATTATGAGATGACTTTTGTGCCGGACGCGGCCATTAGTACATATCTCAGGTTAACCTTATGTTCCGCGGTGTAAGGAGTGCATGACAAAACACCAAGGAAGGAGCTGAAAACAAATGTGTTTTATGAGTATATGTTTTGCTCTGATTTGTTGCATTATGTGGAACTAGTATGATAAAGTAGTAATGAGTAAAGGGCTAGTCTATACACTGTGAGTATATACTACATCATGGAGCAATGGCTGGCCCTTTACATATAGTTTCTGCGTATTGGCACTACTCAACAAATATTTATGTACATAAAAGGAATGATTATTATGACGCATAACGCTCTTGAAGTAATCAACTTAAATAAATCATACGGAAGTTTTGCGCTGCAAGACGTAAGCTTTTCCATTGCCACCGGCTCCATCATGGGATTCGTTGGGCTTAATGGGGCGGGAAAAACCACAACCATAAAATCTATATTAAACTTAGTACATTACAGCTCAGGCGAAATTCGCCTTCTTGGCAAAACCATGGCGCCATATGACGTAAGCACGGACATAGGCGTCATTACAGACTCACCGCTATATGCCGATGATTGGAGTATCAGAGACGTGGAAAGGGTTTCATCACTTTTTCACAAAGATTGGAACAAAAAAAGTTTTGACGCTTTATTAAATAAGTTCGATATAGACAAAAGCAAGAAAATTGTACAACTAAGTACAGGCATGAGTGTTAAGCTGATGCTGGCAGTGGCATTGTCCCATGACGCTAAGCTCCTTATTTTAGATGAACCTACCAGCGGACTCGACCCAAGCGCCAGGGACGAATTATGCGATATATTGCTTGATTATGTGCGTAATGGCGATAAAAGCATACTGTTTTCTACGCACATAACAACAGATTTAGAAAAGATTGCTGATACTGTCACGTTTATACGCGGCGGCCGCATCGTATTTTCAGGAAACAAGGCAGATTTGCTTAATAAATATATTCATGTAAAAGGCTCATTAGGTGACCTGACTGATACATATGCCAAACTCATCATTGGCTTAAAAACACAGGCTGATGAGTTTAGCGGGCTTGTCGATTCAAAAGACGTGCCTCATTTGCCCGGTAACATAAAAACTGCACCGGCAATATTGGATGATATAGTCGCGTATTTGAACAGGGGGGATACTCGTGAGTAAGCTGTCAAGCTTTATGATTATGGATTTAATATCCATAAAGTCTGAATTAAAGTCTAGGCGATTGGCGTCGTCATTATTGCTAATGATAGTCGGATACAGCGCTTTGGGAGTAGGCGGTATTACTATAGGGCTTTTGCCGCTAATTACGTTTTTGGCAACACATCCTTTTGCAGCAGGATATGATGGACTTGACCATTTTTATCCCACTTTGGGGCTAACTCGCAAATTTGTTGTAGCCGGGAGGTATTTCTTTGCTTTAGTTATTGGTGTTTCTATGACTGCCATTTTCTTTGTCTTAGGGGTTATAGCGGCAACGATACTAGGCGATGCTGTAAGTTTAGTTGACTTTGCCATGGTTTTGCTGGCATCATTTCTATTAACCTCTATAGTAGTAGCTTTCAATCTGACGCTTTTGTTTAAATTGGGATTTAGAGCAGCAAGGTTCTTTGCAACAACATTTCCTCTGTTTCTATTAATGGGTATAATGTTTCTTATTAATACATTTGGGGGCTGGTCCCTTGACTTTATTTCCCAATTATCGCATGAACTCAGTCGATTTTCCTTTGGCGGCATATTTAACCCCATTATTATTTTAATTGCAATTATTTGGAGCTTGTTAATGGGTCTCTCATATTTCCTGTCATTAAAATTTTACATTAGAAGAGATTTTTGATGAATATAACTTAACCTCCAAGAAAACACGCACCCCCGGCTAAATTAGCCGGGGGATTAAAGTTTTGATTAAACTTTTTCAAAAGTTTATGGAGTCTGAGGCGAAGCCTCAGGGTTTTATGTCCAAAAGTTTACGGGGTTTGGGGCAGCGCCCCAAGGTTTTATATCCAAAAGTTTACGGAGCCGGTGGCGGCGGATCATTCGGTATCGTCGGCCCGTACACATTCCCGCCTCCCGGCGGCAGTCCGGGATCATCAATAACCGGTGGCGCATTCGTATCCTGTGACGGTGGGTTATTCGCATTATTATTCGGGAAGAACGGTGACTGTATAAAATCAGGAATAGTCGGCCTGTATATACCGCCATCATCGCCCCCTATAGCACCTCCCGGCTCATTAGCCTCAGGTGGAGCCGCCGGTATAAACTCGAGCGCACCCGTCACCGGGTTAATCACCCATTCCCCCTCATCCGTCACCCGCGGCATGAAATTCCTGTTAAGCCTCACATTACGATCCCCCTCAGCCATAGACTCAGGAATCTGATGATCGTAATAAGATACCCTATCATCAGGAACTATTATCCCCACTATCGTCCTCTGCAGCGAAAGCGGCGTCGAATCACTTGCCAAAAACCCTGTAGACGAGTCAATCGTAACCCTCGTATGAATATTACAAGAATGCTCAGCCGAAGCAGCCACAGCGAACAATTCTCTCGTTGTACGGCTCCCACGAATATCCTGGTCACATAGCCCCGGTACCGCCTGAAGCCCCGAATCCCTACAAACTGTCACTTCAACAAACCCGGCAGGCCTGTCAAACTCTCTGAACTCACGATTCTCATGTATACGTTCCATCACCGTGCGCCATACAACCAAATGCGGGCTGCCTCGCTCAGTGATGAAATTATCATTGTCATGCCCCATCCATATACCCGCGGTATACCAAGGCGTATACCCTACGAAAGTCAAGTCCCTCGTGTTCTGGCTTGTCCCGGTTTTACCGGCTACAGGCATCCTTACGTTCCTAAAACGCGCCACGCCGCCCGTTCCACGAGTCAAAGTGTCTTTCATCATATCTGTAAGCAAATATGCCGTTGTGCTTCTCAAAACCACATGCGAATCTCTCTCAATATCAGACTGGAGCAATATATTCCCTTGATGGTCATAAACTCTGCTATAGAACATCGGCCGCCTGTATATACCGCCGTTCGCCATAGCCGCATACGACGCTGTAACCTCAAGCTGCGTAACCCCATCCGTTAAACCGCCAAGCGCAAGCGCAGGCCCTCTATCCGTAAATAGCCTGCCATTCCTCCACTCTCCATCAACCAATGTCGTAAATCCAAATCGCAGCAAATAATCAAACGAAACATCAACCCCTGTTTCAACCATTGTCCTAACCGAAACCACGTTCATGGAATCATAAACAGCTTGACGCACAGTTACAGGACCTCTCCATGACGCACCCCACCAGTTTCTTGGCGTGTAAATCTCTCCTAAGCCCATATCAACTGTAAACGGTTCATCCATGATTATACTACCGGCTCCTACGCGCCCCAAGTCTATAGCCGGCGCAAACGCCGCCGGAACCTTGAAAACAGAGCCTGGATGCCTCATGGCTTGAGTTGCACGGCAGAACGCGCGATTCGTTGCTTTTTCGCCGCGCCCTCCTGTGACAGCCCTGACATAGCCCGTGTGCTGATCTATGATAATCATCGCTGCCTGAGGCTGTGGGTGCGCAACATGTCTCTCAGCTATGAGCGTCATATTAGCCGTGAGCCTTCGCTCCCTCTCAGCTTCAAGGAAAGCCTCTTTCTCAGCGACATTACGAACCTGCGTATTTTCTTCAAAATGGTACATCTGCCCGGTAATATTATTCCTCACCGAGATAAAATAGGTAACATCAATCTCAAAATCATGCTGCGGAAAAAGAGAGTCATCTAAGAAGACATCGTCCACTATACGCTGCATTTCCAAGTCTTGGGTCGTATATATCCTAAGCCCGCCGTTAAAAACCCTATGCGAAGCGCCTTGGCGCGTATAACCAATAGCCATCAAATCATCAATCAACTGTTCTATAAGTGCGTCTATAAACCAACTGTTGATATGCTGTCCGGCAGCAGTCACAGTTCCTGTAGCGGATGGACGGAATTGCGTAATATTATCATATAATGTGTCCAACTCATTATGAGCATCACGATATTCGCGCTCAGTGATAAACTCAAGCTCCAACATTTTCATAAGCACCAAATTGGCCCTGTGTCTGTTGTTTTCAGGCTGAGTAGTTGGCGCGTAACGGGATGGCCTGTTAGTTATACTGGCAAGAACCGCCGCCTCGGCCAATGTAATTTCCGAAATATCCTTCCCGCCAAAGTAAAAATGCGCCGCTGCCTGAACACCTGATATATTGTGATGCATCGGGATTGAATTCAAGTACGCCTCAAGAATATAATACTTCGCTTCACGCCTTGAGCCCAGCTGCTCTATGAGCATCTGTTCGAACCTGATAGCCATATATTGCTCCTGCAACTTCGACTCCAGGTCATTGGCCTGTAAACCCCTGCTCATTTTTATTAGTTGCTGAGTTATAGTGCTCGCACCCTGCGTGTTACCCAGAATTGTCTCTCTCGCAGCACGAGCCATAGACCTTAAGTCAACTCCATTATGATAGAAAAATCTCTCGTCCTCAATAGCTATAATCGCATGCTGCATATGCAGTGGAATTTCGCCAAGCGTTACGAACTCCCTGTTCTCAGAACCTATCAAGCGCTCGATTTCATTGCCGTGCATATCAAATACAATTGAGATAGCGTCCTCAGGTATAACGGCTCTATAGTCCTCAAACATATCAGTATTTTCAATAATGCCCACATACGCGCCAAAAACCAGCCCCACCGCTCCGAACGAAGCAATGATCGCCAGTGAAAGGCAGACTCTAAAAATCAAAACACCAATTTTATTCCGGCTTTTCTTCGCTCTTTGTTTAGAGCTTTTTTTACGCTTCTTATTCCCTTGCTTCGAATAGTCCATGATTCCAACCTCCCAAGAAGCCTGCCCAAAAATTTCAAAACAGGCCAACAAACATAAAACAGGCTTTAAATTAATTCGCTTTAATGCAGCAATTATACCAACTTTTTATTTGATTTGAAAGCATAATCAGGCTATTTAATCAAAAATTAATCTTTTGTTCGATTTTTATGTGTATATGAATGGACTTGCTATTGTATATTATATCCAAATAATCCTAAATATAGTAGCACAGGGGCTTGACCATAATAAAGGATAATCAATAAAAAGCCCCCGGAGCTAGGCCTGCGACGGCCATAACCTATGGGAGCTTTATTTAAACCTTACCAACTTCTTTTAACGCTACATCGTGCGCTTGTCCGGAAATTATTAATTTCAGTTATAGGGGGTTAACTTGTTCGAACGTTCACAGGTTAAATAAATAGTTATTGTCTATTAATGACATTAGGAAAGAACTCCGCAAATCGTGGATGATTAGGCCCATATATCATAACTTCGATTTTTTCCATAGAATACCCACGATCGATCATTCTCTGTATCCAAGCATCCATGCTTTCGCCCCCCATTGACGCTGGATTATTACTGTTTATGTTGGCACGTTCGGCAAACGCTGCGCTGTCATCTATTGTATTTCCGTGTCTGTCACGCACTTCGCCTCGCTCGCTGGTATTATGTCTGTCACGGCTTTCATTTCTATTGATATTTGTATTATCACCAGAATGTACCGGCAAACTGCTTGGGCTACTTGGGCTAATGAGAATATTTGCCCCAACGTCTCTTATACTCTCAAATATCCGCATAATAGTTACAATTGCTTGCTCTCTTGTGTACTTCTGCTGCGGTGCAAAGCTATATTCATCGATACCGCTCATAATCCCCGACGCTGACACCTTCCCGACACTCTCAATGGCCCAAGGCGCTATGCTGCTGTTATCAGAAAAGTTAGCCATGCTAGCAGCTCGTGCAGGCAGCGGCTGCTCAATAGCATCTGTCAGCCGCACAAGCATAACCGCTGCTTGCTCACGGCTTAGGGCTGTATTTGGATCAAAGCTATTGTTTCCTACACCAGAAACAATTCCGATATATGCTGCTTTTTCTACATTGACATCATTAGTATCAATGAATGATACTCGCCCTGTTATTTCACCTCTTACAGTTTCATATAATGCAACAGCTAAAGCGGAAAACTCAGCACGAGTTATGGGCTGTGCATAGTCTGATTGCAGGTCATCAGGCACAAGGCTTACAAAAATTGCTGTATTTACATACCCGGCCGCCCATGGCGATGGCGAAGTTACTGCTAATGCTGTTATTGGTAATGATGTAACCATCATACATACTGTCATACAAAAAAATAAAGTGAATTTAGCTATGTTTTTCATTTTTATTTCCTCCAAAATTTCCGTATTTGTCATTAGAATTTTAATCGCAACAGAGAGTGTCTACACAAAATTGATGCGCGAGATTTTGGGTCTGGTTTTTGTTAATCCAGACAGTGCCTTATCTTGTCTCAAGTGTCCTTTCTACGGGCATCTAAGCTCCACCTTCTCCTCTGATATGCGTTTCAGGAAAGCGGAACTCAAACCCGGGTACAACATCACTGCGCTGTGTGCTGACTTGATGCAGTTCATGCGTGTCCATCGAAATAATCACTAAAGCCTGACGACCTCTTTCATCTGTTGCAGTAAATCTAAGTGCACGCTCTCTGTAAGTCACAACAGCTAAATCTCCCGCGTCTCTGTCACCACGATCTATCACAGTGGGTTGCATGCGTTCGAACCTAACATCAGTAACACTGGTTAAACTAAAATGGCTTTGAGCGAACACTCTCGCAATATCCGTGTAAAATTCGATGTTCTCAGGTACAACATTATCCAGCCCAAAGAGCTGATACATGGTCATATTTCTTTCGGGAAGATTCGCATCACTTCTTCTATTGTCGCTGATGCTTATTCGCTCTCCATTAATCCCATCGATATTAAACGTTATAACTGACTCTCGCCCCGCCCCAACCGTCACTAACCCGCTCCAGTGTGTTCGAGAAGTATGCTGAGGGGTTTCGTACCTCATATAGATTGTTTTGCCATCGATGTCTTCGCCCAAAACTTCCCAAATATAGCGAGCGCCCAATTCCGCCGCTTTTTCCGGCGAAAGCGTACCCATACTTCTTTCTGCTCCTTCATGCTCTACAACCGTAAAATTAGGAAAAGGATAATTTTCCGGCACTACTTCTGTGTGTGGAAGCATATTAGCTGCCGTTTGGGCCAATGGCACACTTAGCTGCTGGCTTGTCGCCGAGCTCAAAACAACTTGATTTCCTGCAATAAATGTCGCACTGAATATTCCAATGGACAGAGCAGAAACTACAATTACTTTGATAATCTCGTTGTGCTTCTTTTTCTTCATAACTGTTTCTCCTTCATGTATAAATTAAGAATGTAGACTCTACATGAGTTATAATAAAACAGCTCTATCATAGAGTTATACTCGAGTTATCACGAAATTGTAAATCTTATATCTAGTTTAACTTGTATAGTTTTTACAGCCAAACCAGTATGTTTTCACTGTTGTTCCTTCCCCTGATAATGACTCGATAACCATTTTTGCTCCATGTGCCTCAGCTATTTGGCTGCAAATAGCTAACCCAAGCCCTGTTCCACCTTTGCGCTGCCTAGACTCATCATTGACTTGATAAAAAGGTTCAATAACTTTCGACAAGCTATCAGTAGGAATACCACAGCCGTTGTCCGCTACAATTATTTCTATGTACTTGTCTTGCTTTTTTGCTTCCAAAGAAACAATGCCTTCATCCGGAGTACAGGCTTTAAACGCGTTAGAGCACAAGTTTAACAGCAAGCTCTTAATCAAGTCCTCTTGCCCATACAAAACATCTACTTCACTTTTACAAGTAAATTTCAATTTTTGTGCGTTAGCGGTTTTTCTCATTGTCTTTTCTATATCATCAAACATTAGCTTCAGCTGAATTTCAGATTTAACAGGTGTATATTTACGAAGTGTCGCGAGCTGTAAAAGAGAGTTTGCGATTTGCTTCATGTGGGTTGCTTTATCCATTATAAACTGAGTATATTCTACAATCTCACCCTCTTCAAGAGAAGCTCGTTGCATATATTCCGCATTACCATATATAGATGTAAGAGGCGTTCGTATTTCATGAGCAAAATTATCTATAAACCTCTGTTTAGCAAAGGCTTCATCCTCTAACATCTGAATCTGTGATTCTACTTCTTGTGCCATACGATTAAAACTCTTAACTACTAATGACAGCTCATTATCCTCCCCAATATGGATTCTTTCGCCATAATGCCCGCTCGCTATTTTCTCTGAGGCTTTTGATACAATACTGAGGGGTTTGAAAATACCGGATAGGACAAAGTAAAGGATGCAAGCTGTAATTATGGAAAATGTAATACAAACAAACAGCAGCATGTTGTGTATATTTTGCATATCCGCTAAATTTGCAGACATGGAGTAATAGTAATCCAGCCTAAATAATGAAAAAGGTTCCGGCAGTGCTCCGGATATATGAATATAGCGTTCACCGTTGCGAGGGACAAACGAAACTGTCATATAGGTCTCGATGTCGCCTTCTTCCGGGTAAGATATATATGTAACAGTAAAAGTTATATTATGCTGTCTATAATATGCTTCGTACTCTTCCAAGAGCCTATCTAAATTGTGAGTATAAATCATTCCGTCTCTGTCTGCTAAAACAAAAAGGTCTCTAAAAAGAGTGTGTGCAATAGTATCAAATTCTCTTGTGCACTTTTCTAAATACATATTTATTTTGCTTCTTGTCATATAAGCAGAGATAATACCAAAGCACGAAAACAGGACTAAAAGGAATAATAAATATGTAGCGAGGTAAGTTTTCAGTCTCATTTTTTTACCTCTAATCTGTAGCCTAATTTGTAGACTGTTTTTATCTCTTCGTTCCATCCCAGCTTGCTTCTAAGCTTTTGAATGTGATTATCTACGGTTCTAATATCCCCCATGTAATCATATCCCCATGCCAATTCTAATAATTTATCACGCGACAGCGCAACATTCTGATTTTTAATCAATACCTCCAAGAGCTCAAACTCTTGCGGCGACAAATTAACTTCTATTCCGGCCACTTTTGCTGTTCGGTTTTCTATACTCACGACTGTGCCTCTTAAACTAAAAACTGCCTCACTTTTATCTTTTCTTCGCAAGACAACCTCAACTCTTGCGAGCAGCTCAAGCATTTCAAATGGCTTAACAATATAATCATCCGCACCCAAAGAAAGACCATTGAGCTTATGTTCAAGACCATCTTTCGCTGTGATAAAAATTACCGGAACCGGCGGCATCTTTTTTATTACCTCAAATCCATCCATCCCGGGAAGCATTACATCAAGCAAGGCCAAGTCTATATGCTTCTCCATGGCTGCCTGCACCGCTTCGACCCCATTGAATGCCTGGATATATGAATGTCCGACAAGTTTCAAGTTTCGAGCAATTAGCCCGCTTATATCATGATCATCTTCCACAATTAAAATATTCGCCATATAAAAACCCCCTCAAAGAGAGTATATCATGTACATGTAATGGAGTTGTCATGAAAGCAAAAAAATGTATTCTATTAATTCTCATAAAAATGCCCGATATATTATAATATACCGGGCATTGATACACAAACTATGATACATCTGCGCACCCATTAACTTAGAGAGTGTCAATACTATCTAGCACTTCCAATTAATTTTCGCAAGGTTTGGCTCATTCTCCACCGCTATGGCACGAAGCGCCTCTTCCATCTTTTCGCACTCCGCTGCGGCAGCCTCTACGAGTTTGTCCCATGAGGCAGCTTCTCCATAATTATCATATGCAACTGCAAGCGCACCGTACAATGCAAGTCCAAGCGAGTGTGTTGGTGCGTGAATGGTCGCCGCTGCCTGGCCGCAAGTCCTAGCGGCGGCTTGTGCCGCAGGTGTTTTATCAGCTTCACGAGCAGCAGCATGACATTCATTTAAAATAATGTTTTTTACATACGGCAGTTTTACCTTGCCGTCAAGCCATTCCCTTGCAGCATCAAGTGCATTTCTGCACCTTATATCGCCCGGATATGCCTTTTCGTAAATCGGCAGTATTTTTGCGTATGAATAATCAATACACCAGTTAGCCAGCGTTATTTTGCTCTGCGTTTCAATTAATCGCATAAGCGACTGCATATACGGCGCATTTATATCAGTTAACATTTTACGATGTTTTGGCATATGGATTCCACCCTCCGCTAAACCTAACTAGATAGTGTGGACATGTCGGCTTTTAAGCGTCGCAGACTTAAATCCACAAGCCGGGCTTTCAGGTACATAACGATGCATTTTCACGACAAGGCTATCTTCTCCTGCCCGCCGACGCTGACAGCTGCCTGTTTATATACGCCTTAAGCTCTTTAAACGCACTTCTCGGGTCAATCTCATCCAAAACCTGAATCAATGCCTTTACTTCATCATCCGGAAGGCTTTCTTTTTTACCCGCAATATGCGCCGCCCTGTTTTTTATCACGAATACCAATATATCGTCTGTATGTTCTCTTTTACCTACCATATCAGACACCACTTTGCTCTTCGAAGCAAACGACATGAAATCACGGTTCATCAGCTGATAGTTCATTTTGCCCTTTTCATCGCTATAACGCTCGACAATTGCCGTGTACTCGTCGCTCAGAGTCATATCTGTTTTCTCGACTTCTTCCTCAACGACGTCCTCCACCTCAGCATCGCATGAGATGTTCAAGCTGATTTTTCCACGCGCAGAAAACGGCAGCCCCACGGTGAGCTCAATCGCCTCAGCAAAAGCTTCATAAGGGAATAAGTTCTCATCAACGTTGTTGCTGTATGGTACCGGTTCGCCGCTTCTCTTATCAATGGTGGCAACACAGCTCGATTCACAGTCGAGACGTATAATCTTTACGCCGGCGCCACCTGCTTTGAGCTTCTGTTTGTACGCGATTGCAGGTATTTCTGATAATTCAACTGCTGCTGTTCTGATAATATTCATAATCCACACTCCTTTTATTTAATATGGTATAACCTTGATATCCTCATCACTATATGCCGGCACAGTCTCTTTAAACTCTTTCAAGGCCTTCTCTCTCAAGTCTTTGTCCGTGAAAAGTTCAAGCCCCGTTGCAGCAAGAGCTTTGGCCGCTTTCATCATGGCGTCATGCGCCCTGTCTGTGATACAAGCGTCTCTGTACTCGATAGTATGCCCTACTATATGGGAATCACATACCTTAATGCCGGGCTGTATCGCAGGCATCTTTATCTGCACATTCGCTGTGTCAGAAGAACCTGCTTTTATGTTCGGGTCTTGGTATGTAACCTGCTCTCCCATTTCTTCCATGTATTTTTTATAGGTATCAGCCATTGCCATATTCTCATAAGACTCTGAGTAAAGTACGTCAATATCAACCTTGGCTGTCGCCCCGGTGAAGTTTTCAGCGCATTTTATAGCTGATTTCACCATTTCAAGAACCACTTTTAAGTCCTTCACGGTAGCACCACGCACAGCAAACGTACATTTAGCATACTCAGGAATAATATTCGCCGCCTTGCCGCCGCTGTTTATTATGCCGTTTATATTGGTCTTAACCGGCATGGCAGTTCTTAACGAATCAATCAGATAGAACGTGTGCAAGACCGCCGCCAAAGCATTTATGCCGTCTTCCGGACGTGATGAATGAGCTGGCCTGCCAAAAAATTCCACAGTCACATCAGTAATCGCAAGGCTTTTGCCGCCCACTTTGTTTTCGCGTCCCGGGTGAGCCATGAGCGCAAAATCAATACCATCAAACGCCCCATTCTGGATCATCAATATTTTCCCGCCGCCAAGCTCCTCCGCAGGCGTGCCCATAAGCACAAGTTTCCCGGGCAGTTTATCCATTATTTTGCTCAGCCCCAAGGCCGCTCCCGCCGACCCCATCGCAATCAAGTTGTGCCCACACGCATGTCCCATTTCAGGCAGCGCATCATACTCCGCCATAAAAGCAATCGTAGGACCTTCTCCGCTCCCATTGAAAGTTGCCTTGAATGCCGTGTCGAGTCCGCCTGCGGGGAATTCGACCTCGAATCCATGCGCCTTCATAAGCTCCACAACAAATGCCGCCGATTTGTGCTCTTCAAAAGCTAGCTCCGGATTGCTGTGGACGTCATGGCTTAACTTCACAAGTTCAGATTTAAGCTTGTCAATTTCGCTGAATAAAGTGTCTTTCATCGTGTGTCCCTCCTATCGGTAAGTTCAGTAAGCCCTGAACAACCTCACTACAACTGGATTGCCTCAATTTCATTAAAGTACTTCGTCGCGTGTATCACGCTCCTCATCTTTTAAAGAATTTGTGCACAATTCAGTCATAAGCATGTTATTCAGCACTTGCTTCATAGCCAATTGAGATAAAAGTTACCTCAATCCAGCCCGCCACCACCCGCACATTTAACAAGCTAAATGTATAGGTGTGTGGACGGGCGTCTGAATTGAAAGCGTCAAACGAGCAATCTTGCTTGAGCGAATTTCAATTCGACTCACTATATTAATTCCATTCTATACCCATATGCACAAAATAGCAATTAATATTATATGTGCATTTTGTAATCTGCTGTCGTTTTGTTTTTGGCATCATTCAGATTTTATTACAAAATATGGCGTGTACCGGATTCTATAATAAAGCATACCATACATGGATAAATCTTGTGGAGGATATAAATGATCGAAATCTATGCTGATATTGTTTTTCTAATCAATTGGGTCATGAATCTTTTCATTTTCCGCATAACGGCCATGATTGTAAAGAAGCCTATAAAGATTTGGCGGCTTGTACTTGGCTCAGGCGTGTCCGCACTCCTCTTCTGCCTGCTTATATTTTTGCCTGTTATAAGCCAGTACTATAATATTTTCTCAGCGTTAATCGTGCTGTTGTCCGGGATTCTTATCACATTCAGCGTCAGAGATTTAAAGGATCTTGGGAAACTGGTAACCTTTGCACACATATCGGCATTCGCGGTTGGTGGTATAGGCAGTGCCATATTCTTTTACTCAAATATGAGTAATATCATAGGCAACGTAATTGGCTTCACCATAAACTATTTTTCGTTCAGAATGCTAATCGCCGCTGTTTGCTGCTCTTACATACTAATTAAATTAATTTTGACAGCATTGAACAAAATCACTATCAAAAAGCAGGTGATTTATAATATCAAAATTATAAGCGGCGGCCAAACCGCTGAAATCGCTGCCCTGGTTGACACAGGCAACAGCCTGGTTGATCCATTAAGCAAAGCGCCGGTAATAATAGCTGAGTTTGAGCATGTTTCTGATTTTTTACCCGAAAAAATGCAGGACTTATATATTTCTCGCAAGGAAGGTGATTTAAGTCTAATTATCTCTGCTATTTCGGGCGATGCCTTTGAAAAAAATATACGGATGATACCATACAAGAGTCTTGGCTGTGAAAACGGAATGTTGATAGGCTTCAAACCTGATATAGTTGAAATCCTAAAAGAAAAAGAAGTGCTTACGCTCCATGATGTAGTAGTAGGCATATATAATCTTAACTTGACTAAAAACGGCGATTATCAAGGACTTTTAAGCCCTTGTGTGTTGACCGCTCAATAATACATATAAACACAGTTTTATCAATTAAAATCTTTTGCCTAATAAGGAGGCTTATATGCTTTATTTCAAACTTGCATACTTCAATATCAAGGACTGGGTTAAAAAAATCCGCCTAAAAATCAGCGGCGATGAGAGTGACAGCATTTATTACATAGGCGGCAGCGGTGTTTTGCCTACGCCGCTCGACTCCAATGAAGAAGCCTCACTGTTAGCAAAGCTAGGCGGTGATGAGGACACAGAAGTCAAAGCCATATTGATAGAACGCAACTTAAGGCTTGTAGTCTATATCGCCAGGAAATTTGAAAATACGGGTGTAAACGTGGAAGATTTGATTTCCATAGGCACCATCGGTCTGATCAAGGCCATAAATACGTTTAAAAAAGATAAAAATATCAAGTTGGCAACCTATGCGTCAAGATGTATTGAAAACGAGATTTTGATGTACTTGAGGCGAAATACCAGGATTAAAAACGAAGTCTCCATTGATGAACCTCTCAATGTTGACTGGGAAGGAAATGAACTCCTCCTGTCTGACATATTAGGCACTGATGTCGATATCATATATCGCGGCATAGAAGAGGAAGTTGATAAGGCCCTTCTAAACAAAGCCATGGAAAAACTTTCAAACCGCGAAAAAAAGATAGTGGAGCTACGGTTTGGCCTCAGAGCCTGCGGCGAGGAGATGACGCAAAAAGAAGTAGCTGATTTGCTGGGAATTTCGCAATCATATATATCAAGACTAGAAAAGAAAATCATCAGTAGGCTTAAAAAAGAAATAAGCCGCATGGTGTAGAATATTATATATAACTCATTTGAGACAAACACTGTCTCAAATGAGCCCACGTACATCCGTACATTTTGCATGCAAAACATACGGATGTCAGGGCGTTCGCTTGAATTAAAAACAGACAAACCCATTTGCATGGCATGGGAAGGGTTCGGGAAACCGCAGGTTTCCTGAATTAAATCCGCAAGCCGGGCTTTGCCTGGCTGAGGGAAATTCGCTGACCGCAAGGGATTGCGTAGCAAAACCTTGCAAGCGAATTCATACACTAAGCTCCTCGAAAAAATGGCATTGCCATTTTTTCGACCAGAGTGAAG
>Ga0123355_10008158_pt1 | contig 15809 bp, 7 predicted proteins | sample TergutEmb28metaG_3_FD_89872 | JGI IMG/M metagenome (GOLD analysis project Ga0123355, IMG submission 89872) | Embiratermes neotenicus P1 segment gut microbial communities from Petit-Saut dam, French Guiana - Emb289 P1 | ecosystem: Host-associated > Arthropoda: Insects > Digestive system > Gut ...
CTCCATTCCCCCGTTACCTCGTCCCTCCTAGGTCCAAATATTCTCCTCAACACCCTGTTCTCAAACACCCTCAGCTTCCTTTCCTCTCGCAGTGTCAACGACCAAGTTTCACACCCATACAAATCATTTAGCTCCTCGTTATGCAACTTACACGAACACTTAATTGAAAAATCGAATTAAAAAAGAGCAGACAATGTACGTATAATGTAACATTGAGGCGCGTTCGCGTAACCGCAGTTTCCGTGGAAAAGAAACAAGTATTGAATATAACGAGTTTCTGTCTGTATTCTTGCCTTAGTCATCCGGCATGCAAATTGCACCTTTTTCTGCGCCGCATTATACTGCCTCCTGTGGCTTGTCTGGCTGTACCGTATTTTTTTCATATTATCTCATAAGCGCCACAATTTTCGGGAAAAGATGTCATTGAACATAAAATACTTTTTTTCTATAAAATTTTTCTTAAACGTTTCTCTTTCTACGAAAAATTTAGCGAGATTTCATCAAAAACGTACAACGACCTTCATGCAAAGAGCCGTTATTCGTGTCACATTTTAATCAGGTTTGAATTTTCTCGGCAATTTTCGAAACTCCCTCGTGAAAACCCATCCAGTCGGAGCCGAGGTGCTCTATGCGGACAGACAGACAGACGCGACGAAGCTAATAGTCGTTTTTCGCAATTTTGCGAATGCGCCTAAAAACAACAGAAAAAATGGGAATACGTCATGGTGGAAGACAATGATATGGTATCCTATAAATGGCGGTTTCCATTTACGATCGTTGCGTCAGGTAATGACAGCTATTCGCCCTGTTCCACGTTTAGTAATTAAATACGATATGTTGCTTCACTAGTGCGTATAGGGAGAATGGGCTTATCGATTACAGAGTGAGTATGGAAGCAATAGTATAGCAACAATACGAGTGCATGTTTTTATGCGCGCTTGACAGGCGCTGGACATAGCACTGTGTCTGTCACACGGCCACGTGTTTCTGAACTTTGACACCACGGAACATACTGAGACAAGGACAAGCGAATTGCTGTTGGTATCGTTCCACGTCGGATTGCAATGTTGTGGCAGCCGTATGAGGGGGGCATTTTACTTACGGCGCGGAGAAACAGCAGGTTACAGAAAAGGCGGCTGACTGCATGCAGCAAGTTTTGCCAATTAGAGAACCACATGGCGTCACGCCTCATATTACGATAGAGACCACACATTTAAACCGAGGCAAAGAAAAGTTATCAGCTTTCTGTTCAAGATGTCAGTGGGAAATGCATGTGTATGTATTTGGAGCACTGAAAACACACACCAAACATGATATATACAGCCGTGGAACAGGCCTAATCAACCTTTTATGTGATACAGCCAGCATCAGCAAAGTTTGTTCTGCATGTGGACAAAACACATAATGAATAAGTAAACGTATACATTTTACCTGCGATATTTGTCTATACATCATATGCAATAAAAATATACACTGATAGTAATATTAAAAGTTTATTTAAAATGTGCAATTCACAACCTAGGCTAGGGTGTCGCTATTTTCTGCACATTTTTACATAATAAATTAGTAACTTACTGTTTGTCTCCATAAATAAACAGCTTGTGAATCTTCAGACTTGCATCGGCATTCGATCTCATCTCTACCAGGGAAAGGGTTAAAAGGTGTTTTCTCACTTCAAATGTCTCCACGAGCAATGTAACACGTGTTGACCGCGACCTACGGGTTGACCAGGCCTGAAGGACGTACAGGATGATTATAAGAAAATATATAAAAGCTGTGAAATGTGAAAATTGCATTGGCCATAAAATGGTAATGTATAACAAGTAAAGTACTCCAACAAACATAGCCCTGTAGCATTCTGTTCAGGAGGTAAAACCGTCAACATAATGCACTTACTTTGCAATCACGGCCATTTTCGTCGTCAGTGGATTGGGCGTCGAGGACCAATACAATGGCCTCAGCTAAGTGACGATACTCCGTGTGTTTTACTTTTGCGGGCTTGGGCCGAAGATGAAGCTGCCGATCGAAACCACAAACAACTGATGAACTGAAACAACAAATTCGAGACTCTTTTGTAACTGTTCCTCTTGGCTTCTTACAGAAAAGTGTCGAGTTTGTGTCTTCCAGGTTGCATAATGCTACAGCCTGTGTTGAAATCTGATACTAGGTGGTAGTGTTAGGACCTGAAAATAGTGCAACAGTTGTACAAAAGTAGCATTTCGTTCAGCACAGTGTTTCCCGAACTTTCTGCTTGCGGACCCCTTTCGGTTTCGCAAAATAAACACGGATCCACACATCCTAGCTCATGTGAATACATTGTGTCCGAATGCAGGCATCCAAAATTAAAAATTCATATCTCCGAAATGATTTTTAGATAGATACTAATACATGCCAGTAGCTTACGTAACTCGTTTCGTGGGTACAGGAAGTTTCTTAATTAGATATTCTAACGGTCATGCGAAATAAACGTATTGTCAATTAAAACAAGTTCCACGATTATTTTTAATAAAACATAATTCCTTTAATTAAAAAATGAGTAAACTTCAAATTAGCCATTACAGAAATGTATCCACGGATCCCCCCGGGGAACTGGTCGCGGATCCCTTGGGGATCCGTGCAGCACACTTTGGGAACCACTGGTTTGGGAGATGCGGCTATCTGACATTATGTATTCACTTAACAGTCACTCTACATATGCACACATGCATGCACTGTTGGTGATAGTAAAAGTAATGGGGATTCACAGTAGAACATTACTGGTAATGCAAGATGTTTTGAGGAAGGGGGAAGGGGTTTTGTGGTTAATACTTTTGAGTGCAGTGTGCAACAGACATTTCAGTTATACAATACAAACCAACGAAATGCACAATTTTCTGAATTAATATTTAATGTTTTTTGTCTTCTACAGTCTGGTGTAGGAGAGTGTGTTCGGACACACTCTCCTATACCAGACTGCTTACACCGATGCATGTAAAACATACCATAATGCAAATACAACTGTCTTCCTGAGGATGAATCCACAAGTTTCAAAACATGTAGAAGACAAAAAAACTAAATATTATTTAAGAAAATTGTGCATTTCATTGGTTTGTGTTATATATCACAATGCACGTTGCAAAAAAACATAAAAAAGACATTTCAGTATACGAAATATTACTTCTCATATGAATTAACATGACAATTTCTCACTTTGTTCATAAACTGAGGAGCTGGTAAGAAATTTATATTATGAAACCACACACACGTAATATATATGCAATATTACATATAACATGTTTTATCTTTTCTTATCACTTGTCTGTTTTGTGCTTCATATTTTGTCCCCACAGGCAAGGATAAATTGAAAAAGATGGACACAGGCACATATTCCTTCCCATTTAAGTACATGCTACCACGGAAAATACCCGCATCATTTGAATCCCCAGGTGGATGCATAAGATATAGTGTCACAACATACATGGGTACAGTAAGCCTGGGCCTTGAGTCAGCTGAGGCTTTCTTTACTGTCAATGCAATTTTGGATCTGAACAAAATCCCTAAGTCTGCGGTTTGTATAAAACATCTGTAATCCATCATCATTCATACTGTAGTAGGTGATGAAATGACTATAAGGTTCATGTTACTGTGACTTCCTTCCAGCAAGCGTACACAGTGTGGTCACAGCGGAAAATGTACATGTGCTGCTGCCAGGGCAGAAGAGTGTCAGCAGTGATTCAAATCCCACGCAGGGGATTCGTACCAGGCGAAGCAATCCTGAGCAGTGCACAGATCAGCAATTTCAGTAACAAAGCAATTAGCTACATAAAGGCAGAACTAGTTCAGGTAATAAAAACCACAATGTTCTGCTGTACAAAGCATAACAACAACTGAAGCATTCACTGCTGCTGTTACAAATAACTAATTTTCTTTGCACAGACTGGTCCTTGGGTCATGCACCATAGGCTGACATTTGATGTAATGTTACAGGTAATATGTAGACATATGACAAAGAATATCTTAATGAATTATCCCTATGCACTGACCAGGGTCCGTAGTTCCAGTCTCGGACTCAGCCTCAAGAAGATGTGATGATAGACTGGTTGTTTGGCTATTAGACAATTTAAATGAAATCAAAATTGCATTATTCAAAGTTCAGAATTCGTGGAGGGGTTTAGCAGTTCAAACCTCTAATTGCTGTCTGCATTTAAACCTCGTATGTCATTAGAATCAGAATGAAGGACAAAGTCACAATATGAAGATTGATAATAGATCCTTTGAAAGGGTGGAAGAGTTCAAACATTTGGGAACAACCTTAACAAATCAAAATTCTATTAAGGAAGAAATTAAAAGCAGGTTGAAGTCAGGGAATGCTTGATATCATTCGGCACAGAATCTTTTGTCTTCCAGTTCACTATCCAAAAATTTAAAGAATGAGATACACAGAACTATAATTTTGCCTGTTGTTTCGTATGGCTGTGAAACTTGGTCACTCATATTGAGGGAGGAATGTAGGCTGTGGGTGTTTTATAATAGGGTGCTAAGAAGAATATTTGGGCCTAAGAGGGATCAGGTAACAGGGGAGTGGAGAAAACTATATAATAAAGAGCTTTAAGATCTGTACTGCTCACTCAATATTGTTCGGGTGATAAAATTAAGAAGAATGAGATGGGCGGTGCTTGTAGCGCGTTTGGGGGAGGGGAGAGACATGTACAGGGTTTCGGTGAGGAAACCTGAGGGAAAGAGACCATATGGGGGACCCAGGCATAGATGGTAGGTTAATATTACCATGGATCTTCAGCAAGTGGGATGTGGGGTTATGGACTGGATTGAGCTGGCTCAGAATAGGGACAGCTGATGGGCACTTGTGAATGAAGTAATGAACTTTCAGGTTCCATAAAATGTGGTGAGTTTCTTGACTAGCCAAAAATCGGTTAGCCTCTCAAGGAGGACTCTGCTCCATGGAAGGAGTAAGTAAGTATGTAAGTAAGTAAATTAAAGGCCTAACACACCTCATTTCCAATAAAGGCTTAAAAATCTCTTCCTTTTTATGGTGTCGGGTGGCTGTATCAGGTAAGTGGTTCTTTTACGCGAAATGTACTTTTGGACTGGCTTGTCTGGAAGCTGGTTGTTTTCTTGACAAAGGAATGGACATTCCAAAATTTGTGGCACTGTAATTTTTGGCTTCAATAAGATAGGAGTATGGAAGCAAACACGGAGTGGTGCAGTTTACATCCATACAGCATTCATCTGAGTCGATATTTAAATTTTCCATGACTGAAGTGGATTCTTTTGAATTGTGCAAGCACTTGCACAGTAACTCTGTCAGACAATAAATTGGGATAGATTCATGCTCACTGACAGGCATACACAGTAGTGTGACCATGAGTCAGGCAGCTTAAGGTAAAAGGTTACAGCACCATTACAAACAAAAATTTAAAGCAGCTTGATTGGACAGAAAAGTCCCATATAATAACAGCCAAGATAATTACAATGTGCATTTTTTATTTTTTCTCTTGCAAGTCTGTTGCACAAAAGGGCATGTATGTGTCAGAGGAAGGGAAGACCGAGACATTCACTTAACCCTTTCCCCGTTCAAGTTAAATCGCTAGTGCCTGGGCAGAAGAGCCGAGTTTTTTCACGGGACATTTAAATTTACGTGCTATACCAGAAACGCTTTAGAGCGTTTAGAGGGGGAGAGGACTTTTAAATTCCAAGCGCTTTGGAGCATTAGGGAGGGGAAAGGGTTCCAGGAGTCAAGGAGAAAGATACTTATGCACTCATATTTAAAACCTGAAAGTACATTTCAGGATGTGAAAGATGAAGCATAGGTAATTTAGTAAAACTCATAGCACAGTATCTTTGCTCTATGAGTTAGTGAGAACCAAACATCATAGTTGAGTGGTTAGCACACTCATTTTACATTCAGCAAGCCCAAAGTTCAGATCTCACTCTGGAGACTGTCCAACCCAAATGACATTGTTGTACATCTCTTCAGATTATCAAATCAGAGTGAGACCATTTCTTTCCACATCATTTACAATTCATTATTCATTAACCCTTATCCTGGTGGAGAATATGGTGAGCTCCTAATAATGCCAGCAAATGGCAGATCGGATTTAACTTGGTGTTTAAAGGGTTAACCTTTTGAAGCCTAATGACCACTATAGTGGTCGTACCGCACCACTAACCTCTAAACGTTGCATTTTATATATATATATATATATTCAACACATATAGGTACTGAATATTTTAAACATGGCATATACTCTCCGTTTTTTTCTCTTCAAAATGCAGTTTGTTTCATAATTCTAACGTATTTGGTTCCTGTTTTATTCACATTTTATATACAGGATGTGATAAAATTTAAAAAAATAACTCCAGCACCCAAAGGTTAATCACTCTACCAACCAACAAATGCATAGAAGATTTACCATCTTCTGGGATGTGACACACTGTAATTGCAGAATGCATGGTGTTATGTCGCTTAAAACAGTCATCTCATGGTCATTGCTGTAAGAACCTCAAATTTCACAATAGTTATACAATCCAAAGAACAAACAAGATTATTAAATAAGCAAGTACATAAATAAATGTACTAAGCACTTATAATGAACACAAAATTCTCTCCAAATAGGTAGTCAAATACAATCACAACACAGAACCCACAAAGATGAAGAGAGTTGTTGCAGAATTTCTGAGAGGGGCAGTGATGCCCTATGAGTCATAAGTGTGGAAGGGAGAATTCCTCCAAATTCCTGCAGTGGCAGCTTCCAGACTTGATCTTTGCACACTGATGGATATGCGTTACAAATTGTATGTAAGTGACATGAATCATGTCATCTGAGATCCATCAGACAGCTAAACAGCAAACTTTGCGTAGTACCAGCGATAAATATTGATCTGAAGATCCAGTCTATTGGAAGGATATGCAAAGACAGCATTACCCTGCTGCCAAACCTGACCTCTGGATCAGGATTTGCCACTGTCTAGTCAACAGTCCCTAATGGATTAAAATATCATTTATAAGTTTTCAAGAACATTTTTCATTTGCATTTCATATTAAAAAATTGGGAAGGTAAATGTACATTCCAGCCAGACATAATGGGATAAAAATAACACTGTGTGCGAAATGTAGCCTTCCACAGTAGCGTAAATAAGGTCTTCTCTTCTGGGTTATTTCATAGTGTTCATTGGCAGTTTATTAGAGACACTTCAGGACACTATATTATTGGTTACATCTTCAAGGGTTAAGCATTGCAAGAATGCTGGATACTTGAAGAGAGGAATGATACATTGTCCCGAAATGTTGCTAAGCAAAATACTAACAGTGGCATGCAACATGCCAGGAGAGTGAAGACCTCAATATATTTTGTCTGAACCTTCATCCACCTGGGTTGGTATGTAAATTATGGCATATGGTTTACAAAAAACACGTTGTTTGAAGAGAAAAAGTAACATTATGAAATAAATGGCATTCTTTGGAAAATAAAAGAGATTATGCAGAACATCTTAAAAATGCAAAAAATTTCCTTGTTGCCTGAATATACAAAATTCATTTTAGAGGGTTATTTTTGCATGTGTTCACATACATGTATGCAAATCTTTTAAGGGTTAAATGAGGTACTGCAGTAAGAATGCCACTTCATGTTTTGCAACTGTGAAAGCTCAAATACCACCCTCTCCAGAAGACCATACAGTAAACCACAACAGCCATGGGAATGAACATATATAGGTCTAAAATCCAAGGACCCAACTTCATATCCTTGGCAGGACCCTTAACAACAATAATCTGTGACATAAAACGATAAAAGTAAAAGTAAAGGTAAATTTTGCCCTGTAACAGGCCATGAAAGCCCGTAGTGGAGTAAGAAATATAGCTGTACTACTTCTTTAACATCAGTGCTGGATGGGGGCAGGTGGTTAACACCACACCCCAGCCACTTTACACCCCGGCAAGAGACTCAGTACCCATTGTGAATCTCATGACAAATCAGGTCAAATCATGCTAAGAGGTGTAAATGAAGTTTTATGATCTATTTGCTGTATGTTATAGCTGCAAGTGTGTTCATCTGGATTGGCCATGGGTGAGACTCTTGTGAAAGTTCCTGTCACCATTGGTACAATACCTTTCTGGCAGCAAGTGCAAGACTTGGAAGAGGGCACAGAACCTTTCCTCCAAAGGACCAACCTATGTAAGAAAACCATTATGCATAATGGCAGTTGAAGTTAATGAATTTAATATCAGATCAGACTGTTCCTGTGTTCTTATTATAAGTCTGGGAACAGCAATATTGAGACCTTTTCATATTAAAGGGATATTAACATTTTAACTTTTAAGAGTGTCTTCAGAGAGCAGAATGTAGATGGAAAAATATTAAAATAGATACAAGTTTACCTGTTATTGTGGCAGTGCATGATAAGTGGGTCCCTGTCACCACAGCATGGTTTGTCCTTAGGTTGCAGATGGAGGAATGGCCTCCAATATGGAGGGTAGCTGTGAAAATATTGAATAAGCAGTTGCTGACAGCCAATAAGGTGTGGTCCCCCAGCTTGGAGATTGGACGAGGTGCTAGTAACTCCTCACCATAAAAACTGGCCTTGTTAAGAAATGGATACATTTGCCTTAGGCCTGGATTGATCCTTTGGTATGACCTAAGCAAAGGAAAAAGGACATGAGATTTGGAACTTGGAATGTTATGAGCCTTTATAAGTCTGAGTCACAACAGTGCACAGGGAATTAGCAAGATATAAATTAGATTTAGTGGGTGTACAGTAGGTAGGTGAGACAAAGCGGGCACTGTAGAGTAGGGGGTTGTATTTCTTTATGAGGAAAAGGAAATGAAAATCAATTGGGAACAGACATTTTTGGACACCACAAAAAGGTATCAGCAGTTAAAAGGGTAGAATTTGTTAGTGATAGGATGGCATATATAGTTCTCAGAGGTTGCTCGTGTAATATCATGCACCAAGTGAGAGGAAAAGTGATGATTCAAAAGACAGTTGTTATGAGGAACTATAGTAGGTTTTCAATCATTTTCCTAAGTACCATATGAAAATTCTGTTACGAGATTTTACTGCAAAGTTGGGGAAGGGGATATTTTCAAATCAACAATTGGGAATGAGAGTCTACATTAGAATGATGATGATAATAATAATAATAATGGTGTTAGAATAGTGAACTTCATCACATAAACAAATCTAGTTTGTTAAAAGCACGATATTCCCACACTGAAACATTCATAAATACACCTGGATCTCTCCTGGTGGGAAGACTCATAACCAGATTAATCACATATTGATAGATGGATGGAATTCGTGTACACTCAACGTACGATCTTTCAGGGAAGCTTGACTGTGATACCAATCACTGTCTGGTGGTTGTGAAAGTTAGGTAAAGATTGGCAGTAGGTAAACAAGCAGCAAAGAAGTTTGATGTAGACAGACTTAATCTCAGGAGCTGAAGACTTGGAAACAGTATCAGATTATAATATCAGATTTGCAGCTTTGGAGAACTTCAATGACAGCAAGGACATAAGCAGGGCTTGGGAAAATATTAAACAGAATATTAAAACCTCAGCTAAAGACAGTCCAAGTCTGTATGAACTTAAGCAGAATTAACTATGGTTTGATGAAGAATATTCACAATTATTACATCAAAGGAAGCAGGCTAAAATGAAGTGGTGACATGATCCAAACCAAAGCAATGTAAGATATAAAGCTATCAGACATTTCAGGAACAAAATTTGGAACACCTGAAAGCTAAAATTGAGGAACTTGAAACTAACAGTAAGACTAAAAATATCAGAGACTTGTACAGAGGAATCAATGACTTTAAGACAGGTTACCAGCCTAGAACTAATATAGTACAGGACGAGAAAGGTGATATGGTTACAGACTACCACATTATTATGGTTAGGTGGAGGAACCATATCTCTCAGCTCATGAATGTACATGGGGTTAATGATCTTAGGCAGACAGAAATACAATCAGCAGGACCATTAATGCCTGAGCCAAGTGCCTTTGAAGTTGAGTTGGCTATTGAAAAGCTAAAAAGACATAAATCACCAGGTATTGATCAATTCCCAGCAGAGTTGATCAAAGCAAGGGGTAGAACAATTTGTTCTGAGATCCATTAACTTAATTCTATTTGGAATAAAGAGGAATTGTCTGAGGAATGGAAGGAGGTAATCATTGTACCTATTTATAAGAAGGGTGACAGAACATATTGTACTAATTATAGAGGCATATCACTTTTGTCAACTACATACAAAATTGCAACCAACTTCCTGCTGTCAAAGTTAACTCCATATGCAGAGGAAATTACTGGGGGTCATCAGTGTGGATTTCAACAACTGCTGATCATATATCCTGTATACATCAAATACTTGAGAAAAAATGGGAATACAATGAAGCAATGCATCAGCTATTTATATATTTCAACAAAGTCTATAACTCAGTTAGGAAGGGGGGTCTTGTATTATATTCTCACTGAGCTTGGTATCCCCTGAAACTGGTAAGGCTAATGTAAAGTAACTGAATGAAACCTATAGCAGAGTCCAGGTAGGCAAACATTTGTCTGACCTGTTTCCTGTCAAGAATGGTCTGAAACAAGGAGATACTTTATTGCCATTAGGAGGGTTCATGTAAACCAGAATGGCTGGAAATTAAATGGGACATATCAGGTTCTAGTTTATGTTGATGATGTTAATAAGTTGGGTGGAAGCGTATATACTATACAGAAAAACACAAAAGCTTTAGTAGTTGCTACGAAGGAGACTGGACTAGAAGTAAATGTTAATAAAACTAAGTACATGGTCTCAAGTCTCCAGTTAAGAATGCACAACAAAGCCAAAATATAAAGACTCATAATATTTCCTTCGAAAGGCAGTTCATATGTTTGGGAACAATCCTACAGAATCAAAATTCTATTCAAGAAGAAATTAAGAGCCAGTTGAAGTCAGGGAATGCTTGCTATCATTCAGTGCAGAATCTTGTCCTCGAGTTTGCTATCCAAAAATATAAAGACTAAGAAATACATAACTATAATTTTGCCTTTTATTTTGCATGGGGGTGAAACTTGGTCACTCACATTGAGGTAGGAACATATGCTATGGCAGCTTGAAGATAGGGTGCTGAGGAGGATATTTAGGCCTAAGATGGACGAGGTAAGAGGGAAAACTACATAATGTGGAGCTTAAGATCTGTACTCCTCACCCAATACTATTCAGGTGACCAAATCAAGAAGAATGAGACAGGCAGGGCATGTAGCACATAGTGGGGAGTGGAGATGTGCATAGAGGGTTTTTGTGGGGAAACCTGAGGGAAAGAGACCACTTGGGAGACCCATGCATGGATGGGAGGACAATACTGAAGTGGATCTTCAGGAAATGGGATGTGGACCATGGACTGAATTGATCTTGATCAGGACTGAGACTGGTGGCAAACTCTTGTAACTGTAGTAATAAAACTTTGGGTTCCTTAAATGTGGGGAGTTTCTTGACTAGCTGAGAACCACTTAGCTTCTCCAGAAGGACTCTGCTCCGTGGAGTAAGTAATTTATTGTGGCATTAATATGGCTGGGCCAAAATCATCTTGTGTACTGATACATCTTGGGAATTCAGGAAATAATTTATGATGAAAAGTAATTCTAACCAAAATAATACCATCAAATTTAAAAGTCCTGCTGGTGTGTGTTGGAAATATAATCTAGTAACTTCCTAATGATGACATAATACTGATATATGCTGTTACCTGATGATAGCACAAGCTCATTGAAGTATTACAGCTGTGGCTAACCACGGTTTCAGAGGAACATGCAGCTTCCATCTTGAAGGGAAAATGGAGCAGCAGGTTCCTCTAAATACTGGTTAGCCCCCTACCAGGCTATGGGTGCCATAAACCAAAGGAGTACAATCTAAATGCATCTCCATGGCATTCCCAACATTCAGTCTCATTTATTAGTTGCACCACCCAACACAGAAAGATATAAAATAAATAAATAAATGCTTTCAAAACTCCACTCTCACCAGAATTTTTTCATTCTTATATGACCACTTAATTGCAAAATGAAATACATAATTATTCCACACTTGTTTTAACATAGGAAGTGCACAAAAGCAATACACAAGTAAATATGTTTTGAGAAGTTGAATGAAAAGAAATGGAATAAGTATACCTCTATAACTAATTCCATGGCACAGAGTCTTTCTGGAGAAGCTAACAGTGTTCAGCCACTTATTTCCCACCTGTTACAGTGCTTGAAGGTTCATTTGTATTTACATTAGTCTGACACTAATCCCTATCCTGAACGAGGTGGATCCGGTTTACAATTCTCCTGCCTATGTATTTAAGATCCATTTTAATATTATCTTCCAAGTTATGCCTTGGTCTTGCAAGAGATGTTCCCTTCACATTTTCTGATCAGAACTTTCTACACATGTCTTATCTTTTCCAGTCATGCCTCATTCCTCATCCATCTCATACTTCACGCATACAAATTCTGAAGCCCATCATTATGCAGTTTTCTCCAGTCTCATTTACTTCTCCTGTTAGGTTCAATATTTCTTCCATATCCACCCTCTCAGAACTATAATTTAGTATATTTTAACCCTTTGGCACTATAACTGAATACCTGGTGTGATGCGCAGCTGACTCAAATTTAAATAGGAGCTGTAGAATAAAAACCATACTTGTCACTTGACATTTTGAGCATTATACTGCATGTTAGGAATACAGGACATTAGGTGCCAAAAGGTTAAAGATGTACAGCTATTTATACTTACAACCAAAAAGTATTATAATTTTTCTTGTTACAGCTTCTCCTAGCAATGAACCTTGTATATTTGGACCATACAGTATTACAGATGAACGTGCCCAAAACCAAGTTCAGATATCATTCACAACATTATACATAACATATTCTGCCACAGGAAACAGTGTGTTAGAAGCTGGTACCTGCAAAGAGTTGTATTAAAAAAAACAAGGTATAAGTTTGTTACAAGAAAACTGTCATAATGTTTTAATGCAACTACAATCACCAACAGACCCTACTGTACAGAAGTTAACTGCTGCATACCAGACATCACTCTGTGAATGATCAATAAAAGAAATACTGAGTTAAATAATGTGTGACTGCTAGTTTGATATTCTTTGGTTTCCTCAACCTCACCCACGTTGACACTTTCATCCTATCAGTCAGTTAATGACAGGACATTTAAAAGGAACTGCAAAAATAAACTTCACAAAATAAAGCTTGGTTTAAGGTGGCACAACACACTATATGAGCAACACCCGCCAATTTTCCTGAAAACATACCTGTATAGTGTTTGTGAATCCTGTGTTCAGTGATGCTCAGTTCTGAAGTAACTAGAAGTGAGCACCTGTGTCTACTCTTGCCCCCCCCCCCCCGTCATTTTTTTGGAGGGTGCTAGTTCTATTTGATTAAATTCTGAATGTTGCATACATTTTAGCAGAGGTGAATGGGAAAGTTTCAAAAGTACAGCAGGAGTTGTATTCAAATACAGCAAAATTGTATTCAGTAGTATAAATTACTGGAAATACCAATTTCAAAGTTAATAAGTTTCTTACATTTCATTGCAGACTCCATCTAAATATTGGCCCCATATTTGAAGCCCATAAAAGCTCACATCAGAAACACAGTGTAGAACACTGCAATACATAAGTTATTTACCATGTCACATAATTACACAAAATTTATGCAAACAAGCACTAAATACATATTTATCTGAGATTAACATATAAACTATTTTTCTCAAGAAATGAGACTGTGGCAAAAGTGAACAAACATGGAAACTCCAGTTCATGCCAGACAAAGGAATACCAACAGAATTGATTATTTCAACCGGCAATATACTGCCATGTCACATTACACATTGTACAGGTCAAAGCTGAAAAGAACTGTTAATTTGTATTGTAATTTGGTTTTAATTTGACAAGTTTGGTATGGGATGGAATTACCGGACCACATTCCACAGTCTGTGCATATTAAAATTACATGTAATAACATCATAAAAAATATAAAAGTATTCACTGTAAGTAAATACACTAAAAGGTTTATCGTTTACGTTCATACTCCCATTTATAAATTGGTGCAGCATCCTTGGTGCTTGGTTTTACTCTCTTTGGTGTACGTTCTTTTTTATTTAGAAGGTGTCTCTTTATCTCTAGTTTTTGTTGAATTACTGTCAGTTCCCGTTCTCGTTCAATTCTCTTCTGCAATTCCATGTACTTCTTGTCTCTTTCTGCCATCAATTTTCCTATTTCTTCTTCTTCCACATCAGGAAATGACATATTCTTCAGGGCCGTACTACGAGGTCGATTGATACGTCGTTCCAGGAGGGAAGGATGAGTATCAAGTTGTTTACACAAATCAAATCGTTTCGCTTCCTTTTCTGTATCCACAAAAAATATATGTTTGTGCTTGACCTCATTAGCTGCATCTAATAAGTGTAACTGTGACTGAAGACGCTCAATCTTTCTTGTTTCCATTATACGTTTTGTTGTGACATACCGCAGATCTTGACTCTGCATAAGACGTATCTGATCAGGAGTGTGTTCATCATCTTTTTCTAACTCTTTATGTTCGCCATCTTCTACGTTAGAGTTAATCATATGGAAGTAGAATTCATCAGGATTACGGTTTAAGGCACGTCTCTTTAAAAGTCTCAGCGTTCTTTGTTTTTCATGGTGGTCTTTAGCTCTCTGACGGTAATCTTTCTTTTTTTCAAGAAGTCCCAGATGTGACCGGCTTTCTGGCTGATGTCTTTCACGGTGAGTGCGTTGATTTGATTTTGAAACTTTTTTCCAGGAAGACATGACTGGAACCTACGTTCTGTTGTCACACCTACAAACAAAAATCACACTTGGTGACAGTTAAGGTTCTCACTGAAGTGATGCCGTGTAGTCTAGCACATATGTATCATTCATCAGTAACAAATTAAAATAATGGATTTCCGTATCCACGAAAGATACAATTCACATGTGCAACAGAACGCGTATATACAGGTTATGTTTCTTCACTACCGACAGAGAGAGGAACTTCGTACAAAACTGATATTAAATATTTCAAACCAGTACACTGATAATCCCAAACCACATGCAACTTAAATATTAACTCGTGCTTACATCACATGTACCCTAAAATTACATACCATGAACACATGCCCGAAACTCCGTAATTATGTATGATTTGTACCTCGATGATCTGTGTTCTGTGACAACCACGGTAACAACCTTGGATCGGAGGTAAAGATGGGGGGAGTCAAACTATATCCGTGCAACCTTGTGACTACGTTGCTATTCATTGACGCTGAACAGGCAGGGCGTTGTTAAGCAGTGTTTCTGTCAGTAAACTCATAAAACTACTACGGTTAGTTTTCAAGCGTGTTCGCAAAATGCGAAAAGCGGCTATTAGCTTCGTCATATGTCTGTCAGTCCGTCGGTCTTCACGGATGCAGCTCCCACTGGACAGATTTCAATGAAATTTGACTTTTCGAAAATCTGTCGAGAACATTCAAGTTTCATCACAATCTGACAAAAATGACGGTTCCTTCCTGTACATGAAGACCAAAATACACGTTTGATCATATCTCACTCAATTCTTCTTATAATGATAAGTGTTTCAGGCAAAAGTGGCAGAGAATATCAAAACACACATTTTATGTTCAATAACTTTTTTTTTTTTTTTTTTTTTTTTAAAATTGTGTATTTTTTATTTTTTTTTTTAAAATTTTTTTACATTTGGGGAGGCATTTTTTTTTAATTGATAGAATTCAATTTTTTTGTTGGTATCCTAAGTTTACAAAAAAACA
>Ga0123355_10008159_pt1 | contig 15809 bp, 9 predicted proteins | sample TergutEmb28metaG_3_FD_89872 | JGI IMG/M metagenome (GOLD analysis project Ga0123355, IMG submission 89872) | Embiratermes neotenicus P1 segment gut microbial communities from Petit-Saut dam, French Guiana - Emb289 P1 | ecosystem: Host-associated > Arthropoda: Insects > Digestive system > Gut ...
CAGGGACACCGGTCGCCCGGTGCCCCGCACAGTAGATCCATCCTGCATCCTGATTGGAGGTCCGAAGGAGACCTCTACTTCGGTCTGGGATTGCTGCTGTTCGCGATGAAAGCAGCCACGTTGTCGTGCATGGCCTTGAGCGACGGCTCATGGGCATAGACCATGTGGCCGGATTCGTAGAACTGGTATTCGATGTTCTTCTGCAGGTCGGCCGGCATAGGCAAGTGCTGCATCTCGTACACTCCCTCATAGAAAGGCGTGGCCAGATCGAAATATCCAGCGTTCAGTAATACCTTGAGCTGCGGATTGTATTTCATTGCCGTGGCGAGGTCGGACATGACGTTGGTGGCACCGGGGAAGGCGAATCCCATGCCAGGTTGCCGGTGCTGGAAACTCCACCACCGGAAGACTTCCACTTCCGGTTTGTACTCGCGACCTTCGCCGAACTTCAGTTCCTTGCGCACGTAATCGTTGAATGCCGAGACATACGCCGAAGAGATTGCCGCTGACTGCGGATCGTACTCGGCCTGTTTGCTGAGCGGGTCAAACGTGGGACCCGAGAAGCGGGTGTCGAGGCGGCCGGTGGTCAGGCCATTCTCATCCTGCAGGTTCTTTTCAAATTCTCCACCGTTGATGCGCAGGTTCGCCTTCTCGATGTATGCGGTCGACAAGCCGGTGTATTGGTGGAGTTTTTCGACGATGGCGCGACGTTGATCGGCTGGAAGCGAGGCGCCAGCTGCGAGCGCGGTGGCATAGTCGTTCATGGCAAAGTGCTCGACCTCGGCGATCAGCGCCTTCAGATCCGGGTGGGTCTCGGGAAGTTTGTGGTGATACCACGCGGTTGCGGCATAAGTAGGAAGATTGAGCTGGTAGGCAATGTCGACGCCGGGATTGCCATCGGGGAAATCGGAATCGAGAGAGAAGTTCAGGATCTGCGAAAGCAGGATGACCCCGTTGAAGTCGACGTCGCGTTCGGTCTCAAGCAGGTTGGCGAGCACGGCCGAGCGGGTGGTGCCGTAGCTTTCACCGAAGAGATACTTGGGCGAATTCCAGCGGCCGTACTTCGCAAGGAACTGCACGATGAAGTCGGAAAAGGCCCAGGCATCCTGATCGACGCCGTAAAAGGCCTTTTCCTTATCTTTGCCGGTCAGGCGACTGAAGCCGGTTCCGGGGGCGTCGACAAAAACCAGATCCGTGGCGTCAAGCAGGCTGTATTCATTATTGACGACCGAATACGGAGCGGCGGGAGTGTGCGAGTCATCGGCAGTCACAACGCGCTTCGGGCCGAACGCTCCCATGTGAAGCCAAACGGTGGAAGAGCCTGGACCACCGTTATAGAAAAACGTCACCGGCCGCGGCGCGCCTTTGGTGTCGGTTCTGAAATAGGCGACGTAGAACATGCTGGCTTCGGGAGCCTTGTTCTTGGGATCGGTATCGGCATTTTGCGGAACATCGTCCCAGTCTTTGGTGTGAACGATGAGCGTGCCGGCGTAGGCGTCGTAGTCAATGGCTTTTCCGCCGATAGTGACCGAGCCTTTCGACTGCTGCTGCTCGGGTTTGAACTCCGGAGGTTTGGAGGTTTCCGTCTTGCTGGCCTCAACCTTGACGGACGACGTTTCCTCTTTGGACTGCGCATGGAGCAAGGTGAGTGGGAGGACTACGGTTACCACGATTACAGCCATAAACCACAACCGGCGCATTTTAGCGGGGATCTCCTTCGCGAGGCGATGTTGACTTCTCTTCATTTTGCTTAAAGGTGACAATCTAACACGATGACGGACAATGTGCTTCGGACGGCGCCGAGAGTGTTCGCTTCAGGCGCGGCCTGACGAAGAAGATCGACCCGCGATAAGAAACGTGCCCACGCCTGTTATCGCCGGTTCGGTCGGAGCGTATTCCGGGGTCGATCGAGCAGCGCCGTCAGTGCTGTTTCTCGAGCACCACAATCGGTTCTTGTGGTTCCCTTCCCTTCCACCGAGAGGCGAAATCGCAGTACCCATCGGAAAAGTCGTCGAGACAGGTTCCAGCCCGACTCGCTGGATGTGGTTTTGCCTCATCCTTCCAGAACTCAAAACATCCACTTGCTGGAATCCAGCGGGGAACCGCACCCAAATCTACAACGACCAGCTGAACCGGGCCTGACCGGAGCAACTGTCAGACATTCTCATCAGCGAGTGATTTTTCCGCGTATGGTGGTCGAGAACCCGTCATTTCGACGGAGCTCGCGAAGCGGTAGATGACAATGCTGAGATTGGCGTGCACACCGCGCCAGACGCCCCTTACTGGGTAGATGCAGCCCCCTCCTCCGGGGTTGCGCCTTCGCCGAACTGCGCCCAACATGGGCAACTGGCAATCCATAGATCGCAATGGTTTCTGACAACGTTTGATTCGGCGATGCCTTCCTGTGGCGGAGTCGCTGCGCTGGAAACTTTTCCGGACATCGGCAAGACAGCGGATCGTTGCCGCGCAACTCTATTTACGGGAAGGCACGGATGCATCGATCACTCGGGGAACCAGGTATGGCACGGCGCCGAGGAGCAAACGTGGCGCAGCCCGTTCCGTCCCTGACGGCACTAACAAATTGGCCGGTCAAACACTTCTGTCGGAAGGTCATAAAAGTCAAGGCCGACGTGGCGGCGGTCCTGCTTTTTCTGAAATCCTCCGGGGCGTTCCAAAAACGTTGCCGTGGCGACTTCCCGAACTCATGGATCGAGCAGCATCGAAATTGTTCGTCCCCTGCCTTCCAGAAAGACCAGGTTGTGGAACGTCACGACAACGCGCCCAGAACCCGTCAATGAATGGTTCGATCGTTGGCAAGTGTTCAGAATCGGAGTTCGCACTACAGGTCCGATCCTGAACGAATGGATTGACAGTTTAATAGCCCGCTTCTTGCGCTGCTCGGTCGAAAATCCGCGCTATCTGTCGATAGCCTGCCTTTTGCGCGATATCACTCAGTGTCTCGCCTTCGGGTGACTGTAACGTCTTAAGCGCGCCGCGCTCGATCAGCAGGCGTACGATCTCTTCCCGGCCGCGCACGGCGGCATAGGCTAGCGGGGTGTGCCATGCTTCAGCGTCCCGGGGAAACAGCCCGTAGTCGCCGAAGGCCCGGTTTAACGCTGCGGGGTCTTCTTCCAGCACAGCTTGGACGCGCTGCGCCATGTCATATTGGATCGCCTCCATAATGTCGACCGGCCCCCGCAGAATCAGGTCGCGGGCTTGTTTGTGACCGGAGTAGTCAGCCCATCCGGCGGGCGTGCCATGATATTTCTCTTCGCGCGCGCGGACATCAGCGCCGTGCTTCATCAGGACATCAATCGCGCTCAGGTTCCCGTGCCACGCTGCCGCATGCAGCGGCGTATATCCGCTCGTCGCATCGATCGAGGTCTTCGGATCGTCGCGTACATTCACTGACGCTCCATTGCGAATCAGCGTCTCGATCACGTCGCCCGGCGCGCGTTCGCTGGCGCGAACGATCAAATTGCCCCATCGTCCGCCCGGTTTCAGCGAGCCGGGATCTCTATGGAGCAGTCTGTCGACGTCCGTGTTCCGATCGAGAGCCACTGCGGCCGGCAGCCGCACCTTCGCACCGCGCTCCAGCAGCAGTTGGGCCAGGTCGTGCCTGCCGTGGAGCGCGGCAAGATCGAGCGCAGAAGAGCCGGCTTCATCGAGCGACTCCGTGTTCGCCCCGAGGTCGAGCAGCGTCGTCATCGAAGCAGGTTGATTCTTCATGACCGCGAGATGCAGCGGCATGCTCCGCATGATGGTTCCGTTCATCCGCCGCTCGAGATCGTTCGGCGTGCGCACGACCAGCTCGCGAATCACCTCGGTTTCGCCTGTAGCGACTGCGGAAAAGATATTGTGTCTCGCACCGTGAGCCAGCAGATATGCGACGATCTCGGGGGTAGCCTGCGTGTAATCCCACGCCGTCGCCCACCCGATCACACCCAGTTCGTGGTAGTCGCCTTCGCCAATCGTGTCGGCTCCATGTTCCACCAGGAGACGAATGATGGAGAAGCGATGCTTCTCCACGGCGAAATGGAGGGGATACGCGTTGTCACCTTCGCAGCGGATGTTGGGATTCGCGCCGTGCTCGAGCAGCAGCTTGACCGCAGCCTCGCTGTTGCCGAAGACCGCGTGGTGCAGCGCCGTTCTCACGCCTTCCCCGCCGCGCTCGTCAATAAACTCCGGATGCGCATCCAGCAGCGCATTGAGTCGCGCCAGGTCACCTTTTCCCGCGGCATCGCGCAGAGAGGCGACCGCCTCCGCCATCGTACTGGCCGCTGCAAGCGTTTTGACTTGAGATTGCAGCTTGGACCACGACGCGAATCCATATTCGCCCGCAATCACCAGCTGCGCATCGGCAAGTGTAAACGGCGACGCGGCGACCTGTTCTGCCGGCAGGTTTGTCCAGCGCGGATGGTTCTCGCGGATGCGAGTCAAAGCCTCGGAGTCCGCGGCCTGCTGACGCTTCAACAGCGACTTGGCTTGTTTCTTGAGTTGTTCGAGACTAGGATTCGGCGGGAGTTGCTTTGACATCGAAATCTCCTTTCCGTTGGTCGCCTGTGTCCGCATCGCAGGCAGAAAGAAGATTTTCCGGAGTGTAGTCGTGCAACTGCTCGAGGGTGGGCTTAGCCCTTTCCGCGGACTGGATGCGCCCCGTGCGCCGAAGACCAACGATAATCCTGCGGATGGGCCACGTCAACACTCACCCGGCTGCCTGACACTGAGGGAATGGTGCCGGCTCTGCGCGCACCGCAGAACGTTCCCGAGCAGAGCGTGTCCGACGAGCAATTCATCAGGCGGTTCAACATGCCACCCTTCGTTCATTTAAGATCTGCCATTATGGGAGTCGTTCCGATGCCAACCTGATTTCTCTTGCTGGTTGGCATCGGGAGCCAAGCCGCCTCGACAGATTGGGTATTTATGCAAGATAATCGCAGGCGATTCCGTATGCCGACCCGAGTCTGCCGGTCAAGGTCGATTTTCCTGAAAGTGCTTGCCTCTTGCATCCTGGGCGCATCACTGTCAGCACAAACGGCGCTCGACACGAGCTGGTCTCACTACGGTGGCGACGCCGGAGGGATGCGTTACTCGCGGCTGACTCAGATCAGTCCGGCGAACGTGTCGAGGCTTCAAATCGCCTGGGTTTTTCATACCGGCGACGTTTCCGACGGCAAGCACGGAAAACAAAGAAGCGGTTTTGAAGCTACGCCAATCCTCGTTGATGGCAAGCTGATTCTTACGACCGGCTTCAATCGAGTGCTCGCGGTCAATCCTGAAACCGGCAAACTCGAGTGGGCATACGACCCAAAAATCGATCCGACGTGGGACTACGGGGATGCTCTGGTGAACCGGGGCGTGGGGATGTGGTTCGATGGGGCGCGTCGTACGCAGACCAGAGGCCCCTGTCAACGCCGGATTTTCGAAGCAACGCTGGACGCGCGGCTGATCGCCCTTGACGCGGCGACCGGTGTTGCTTGCGCCGACTTCGGTGATAAAGGTGAAGTATCTCTGCGTGATGTGCCACGTTACAGACCCGGGCAATATCACATGACGTCGCCACCGGCAATCATCGACGATCTGGTTGTGGTGGGCTCCGCCATCAACGACAACAATCGCGTGGACATGCCGAGCGGAGTGGTCCGGGCCTTTGATGCCCGGACTGGTGCCTTGCGCTGGAGTTGGGATCCGATCGAGAAGAACAGCCAAAATCCCGCTGCCGGGAACGGAACCGCACAAAGGTGGCAGACCGGGGCCGGCAATGCCTGGTCGATTATGGCTGTGGACCAACAGCGTGACCTCGTCTTCGTTCCTACGGGAAGCGCCAGCCCGGATTACTACGGTGGATTGCGACCCGGCGATGACAAGTGGTCGGATTCGGTGGTTGCCCTGCGAGGAAAGACCGGTGAGTTTGTCTGGGGATTCCAGCTGGTGCATCATGATCTCTGGGACTACGACTCCGCGGCACCGCCACTGCTGGCCACCGTAGAGCGTGGTGGCAGGCAGGTTCCGGTTGTAATCCAGGGAAATAAGACTGGTCTCCTGTTCGTGTTAAACCGCGAGACGGGCGTTCCAGTTTTCCCCGTTGAGGAGCGGTCCGTACCGCAGAGTAATGTTCCGGGGGAAGTGACGTCGCCGACGCAGCCTTTTCCCGTCGCGCCGCCTCCGCTGGTCCCGCAGACACTCGCTGCAGATGCTGTGTTCGGCATGAATCCCGTTGATCGCGAAACCTGTCGGGGATGGATTCGGTCATTTCGCAATGAAGGCATCTTTACGCCGCCTAGTCTCGAAGGCACCCTGGTTGTCCCGGGAAACATCGGGGGCATGACCTGGAGCGGCTATGCTTTTGATCCGGCGCACAATCTGCTTGTGGTTCCTACGAACAATATTGCCGGCGTGGCGAAACTCATCCCGCGCGAGAGGTTGGAAGAAGCTGGGCAAAGCGGCGAAGACGGCGACTACGCGCAACAGACGGGAACTCCCTATGGAATGTACCGGCGCTTTCTGCAGGCGGCATCGGACCTTCCCTGCACTCCGCCACCATGGGGGATGTTGAGCGCCGTGGATATGAATCAGGGAACGGTCAAATGGCAGGTCCCCCTCGGCTCGATGCAATACTTCGGTGGAGGTCATGAGCCTCTACCGGCGGGATCGATTGGATTCGGCGGGCCCATCATCACCGCCAGCGGTTTAGTGTTCATCGGAAACACTTTCGATCCTTACATTCGCGCGTTCGATATCCAGACTGGAAGGGAACTTTGGAGGGCGCAGCTTCCGGCAAGCGGCAACGCCACGCCGATGACCTACAGTGTCGATGGCAGACAATACCTTGTCATCGCCGCAGGCGGCCACCCCAAGATTACCGAAGAAGCTTTGAATGACGCCCTGGTCGCCTTTGCCCTGCCATAGCACAGGCAGCTCGGAGCCGGCGCCGGCGCTACGAAATTGCATGGACTACGGAGCTCTTATTGTGGTTTCTTTTGGCGGGCCCGAATCCCGCGAGGACGTGATTCCATTTCTGGAGAACGTCCTGCGCGGGAGGAATGTGCCGCGCGAGCGCATGCTGGCTGTGGCGGAACACTATTATCACTTTCAGGGCAGAAGCCCGATCAATCAGCAGACGCGGGAGTTGATTGCCGCGATCGAGAACGAACTCGCGCAGCACGGGCCGAAGTTGCCGGTCTACTGGGGCAATCGGAATTGGCATCCCATGCTGGCTGATACTTTGCGGCAGATGAAGCAGGACGGTGTGCGGCGGGCGCTGGCGTTTGTGACGTCGGCGTACAGTTCGTATTCGGGGTGCCGGCAGTATCGAGAAGATATTGTGCGGGCGCAGACTGAAGTTTCCGGAGCGCCGGAGATCGATAAGATTCGGGCGTTCTTCAATCATCCGGGATTTATTGACGCTACGGAACAGAGATTGCGGGATGCGTTGGCGGAGTTGCCAGGCGATGCGCGGCGGAACCTCCAGATCGTTTATGTGGCGCACAGCATTCCGGTTTCGATGGCTTCCAGTTGCGACTATGTTCCGCAACTGTCCCTGGTCAGGAAGCTGGTCTCCGAGCGGCTGGGTGTTTCCAATGATGCGTTGGTGTATCAGAGCCGAAGCGGGAATCCGAGCCAGCCTTGGCTGGAACCCGACATTCTCGACTATCTGCGCGAGGTGAAAGCCCGGAATCTGGCCGGTGCGGTGGTGATTGCGCCGATCAGTTTCATCTCCGATCATATGGAAGTGTTGTATGACCTCGATATTGAGGCGCGACAGCTTTGCGCATCCCTGGGACTGGCGATGGTGCGGGCGAAGACGGTGGGCGTGCATCCCAGGTTTATTGGGATGATTCGGGAATTGATTCTTGAGCGGACGGCGGGTGCGGAGCGGCGGGGGCTGGGGTCGCTTGGGGCACGGGCGGATGTGTGTGCGGAGGATTGTTGTTCGGCTGCGCAGCGGCCGGCGCGCGCCGGCTGAAGCCCCGGCCGGGGTCGAGGCCGATGTCCCGAGGTTTGAAAACAGCGTCGCCCCTCCGGCCCGGGTTTCGCTCACAGCTTGCGCCGTGGGCCATGCTTTCGTCGCGTCGCGGCCCTCCGCGTACAGGCTGCGACCCGGAGAATTCCGCGATCGATTTGGCGAACCCGGCGGCGACGCTGATTCAGCTCGTGGTGGCGACGTGGGGAGACTCGTAATCAGTGGCCCTGGGGGCACCTTCGAGCAGGCGCATGGTGTCGAGGATGGTTCTGACGACCGGATCGTTTCCTACCGCGGTATTCAGCATGAGGTGATAAAGAGAGCGCGTGGGCCAGTCGGCGTTGAAATAGTGTTTGACGTAGGCGATGCGCTCGCGGTCGATCGATTCAACCATTTCTTCGGCTTCATCCTGGGAGTGTCCGTCGGCGATGGTGCGACGGATTTTCTCGGCGCGGGGAGCGTAGAGGAACAGGTGGAAGGCGTCGGGGTTTTCCCGCAGAAAGTAGGGAGCCCCGCGGCCCACGATGACCGCATTTCCTTCCTGCCCGATCCGGTCCATGATGTCTTGCATCATCGCCATCATGCGGTCGGTGTCAAAGACTTGATGACTGAGGGGAGTGCTGCGTTCGTAGCTGCCTCGCCAGAAAACCTTGGCGAGGCGGTGCAGGCGGCTGTCCATGCGCTCGTCGCAGCGGCTGACGGCTCTCGGATCCACGCGGGCAAGGTGGGCGATTTCTTCGGTGAGAAGCTTGTCCCAGAGTTTCCATCCGAGCCGGTCGGCGAGCCGGGCGGCAATTACGCCTCCGCCACAACCGAACTCTCGTTCAATCGTAACCAGACGAAACATGCCTGCTTTCAGTGTACCGCCATTTCCCCTCCCGGCTTTGATTTTTTCATCAGAAAGACGGCCGGGATCATGAACAGGATCGAGAAGCCGAGAAACCAGAAGCAATCGATGTAGGAAAGCATCGTGGCCTGGCGCTCGACGGTGGCCTGCACCAGAGCGTAGGCCTGCTGCATGGCTGCGGCGGGGCTGGCTCCGTGGGCTTGCATGGTGCTGGCTGCGCCGCGAACCGCTGCCTGGAAAGCGGGGTGGGACGGGCTCAGATTGCGCGACAGATTCGTCAAATGCACCTGGCTGCGCCGGTCGAGCATGGTTGTAACCACCGAAATTCCGACACTGCCCCCCATGTTGCGGGCCAGATTCATCAGGCCGGAAGCGGCGTTGTTCTTCACCCGCGGAAGGAACGCATAGGCGGCGGTGTTGATGGGCACAAACAGAAACGCCATACCGACGGCCTGGACGATGCGAGCGATCACGACGGTGCGGAAGTCGACCTCGAGATCAAACGAGGTCATGTGAAACAGGGACGCTGCCAGCACGACCAGGCCGAAGACCAGCAGCCAGCGCGGCGTGTAGCGGGACAACAGAAATCCAACCAGGGGGAGCAGAAGCATGATCACGAAACCGCCAGGCATCAGGGCCTGTCCGGATCGCTGGGCGGTGTAGCCGAGCATGGTCTGCATGAACAGTGGCAGGAGCAGCGTGCTGCCCAGCAAGGCGAAGCCCAGCATGAACATCAGCAGGTTGGAGATGCCGAAGGTGCGCTCGCGGAACAGATGCAGGTCAATGATCGGGTCTTTGTGCCTCCACTCCCAAAAGCCGACAAAAATCAGCGCTGTTACTGCGATCACCGTGAGGGTCAGGATGAAATGCGAGTCGAACCAGTCGTCGCGCTGGCCCTTGTCGAGGACAATCTGCAGGGTGCCGAGGCCCAGGGCAACGAATCCCAGGCCGACATAGTCGATGTGCGTTTCCCTGAGTTTGCGGCGGTGGAAGTAGGGCGGATCCTGGATCAGCCGAGAGGTGAGCAGAAGGGAAATGATTCCGACAGGGATATTGATGAAGAAAATCCAGCGCCAGGTGAAATTGTCGGTGATCCAGCCCCCGAGGGTGGGGCCGATGGCGGGCGCGGTAACGACGGCTACGCCGTAGATGGCGAATGCCATGCCGCGCTTGGCGGGCGGGAAGGTATCGGCAAGGATCGCCTGTTCACTCGGCTGCAATCCCCCGCCGCCCGCGCCTTGAAGAACGCGGCAGAGGATCAAAGCCGCCAGATTCGGCGCCAGGCCGCACAGGAACGAACTGATCGTGAACAGGGCCACGCAGCCCATGTAGAAATTCTTGCGGCCGACGATCGAGGACAGCCAGCCGCTGAGGGGAAGGACGATCGCGTTCGAAACCAGGTAAGACGTGAGCACCCAGGTGCTTTCGTCCTGTCCGGCCGAGAGGCCGCCGGCAATGTGCGGCAGGGCGACGTTGGCGATGGAAGTGTCAAGCACTTCCATGAACGTGGCCAGCGTCACGGCCAGAGCGATGATCCAGGGATTCACCGCAGGACGCCAGGTATCTGCCTGATCGAGGGGTACGGCGGCTACGCTCATTCGCGGATCCAGACCCTGGGCGTAACCGACTCGCCGGGACGCAGTTGGCGATCGCCGTTGGAGCCGGGATCAAGAACGATCTTCACCGGAACGCGCTGGACGACCTTCACGAAGTTGCCGGTGGCATTTTCGGGTGGAAGCAGGCTGAAGCGGGCTCCGGCGGCGCCGGCAATGCTGTCGACTCTGCCCTCGTACCGGCGGCCGTTGGCGTCGACCTCGATGGTCACGCGCTGGCCGGCTCTCATATTGCGAAGTTGAGTCTCCTTGAAGTTGGCGGTGATCCAAACGTCTTCAAGATTGATGACTTTCATCAACTCCTGGCCGGGGGAAACGTTCTGTCCGACTTCGACGGTGCGGTCGCTCACGATGCCGTCGACCGGGGCGCGGATTTTGGTGTAATCCAGATTCAGCTGAGCTTGCTCGAGATCGGCTTTCCTGCGCTGGGCCTCGGCTAATGCGCCTGCGGCTCTGGCGCGCTGGACCTGCATCTGCCGGGGAGCGGTGCGGGCCTGGTCAAAGTTGGCCTGCGCCTGCACCAGCTTTCCCTGGGCCTGGGTGACTTGCTGCTGGGCAGCGTCGGCACTGGCGCGAGCCGCTTCTACGGCTGCGGCGCTGGCGCTGGCGGCGGCAACGGCCTGGTCGTATTGCTGCTGGGAGACTTCCTCTTTGTCCACCAGCTGCTTGTAGCGGACCAGATCGTTCTGCGCCTTTACGTTGTTCGCCTCAGCTTCCTGCAATTCGGCCTTGGCGGCCTCGAACTGCTGCTGCGCAACCTGGATTCCGGCGTGGGCGCTCTTGACGTCGGCTTCGGTGGCCGAGACCTGGGTGGTCGTGGTGACCTCCGTGATCGGTACCGTGACACCGGCAGCTTCGGCGGCGGCCTGTGCATCGGCGAAATCGGCCTTGGCCTTGTCGAGAGCAACTTGATAATCGGCTGGATCGATCTCGACCAGCACATCCCCGGCGTGAACGAACTGGTTATCTTCCACGTTGAGCTTGATCACGTGGCCGCTGACGCGCGCACTGATGGAGTTGATGTGGCCGTCGACCTGAGCATCGTCGGTCGATTCGTAGCTGGTGAAATAGCGATAGGCAAAGATGGCGGCGATGATCAACACGACCGCAGCGATGGCAAGGGCGATACGGAAGCCGGAACTCTGGGTCCGGGAAGGCCGGCGGTGAAAATCTTCCTCGGTAGCCGGCAGGGGCTTGGTCGTGGGCTCCGGTTTGTCGGTGGCAGTTTTAGCTGCGACGGGGATCTGCGCATGTTCCATACGCTTATCAATTGCCTTTCAGATATCGCTTGACGCCCTGCTCGGCATCGCCGATGGCATAGGCCAGCTCGACTTTTGCCAGATTATGAGCATAAAGACTTTCGATGTAACTCTCGTGCGCGCCGGCCACGGATTCCTGTGCCTGCACCACTTCCAGATTATCCGTAACGCCGGCGGTAAAGCGATCTTGCGCCTGCGTCAGCGTCTGTTCGGCCAGTTGAACCGAGGTGCGAGCTACCGCGACCTGATCGGCAGCCGCGTTCAGATCGAGCAGCGCGGTGCGAACCTCATAGTCGATCCGTCCGCGCAGATCGCCGAGTTGCGAACGGGCCTGCCGGAGTTGCGCGTCCGCCTGAAGAACGTCGGCGTGCACGCGGTTGCCGGCGAAAATCGGGATATTGACGCCTCCGTCGACCTGCCATGTGCCATTGGACTGGCTGGGATTAAGGCCGATGGCGCCATAGTTGGCGTCAACGTCGACGGAGGGATAACGTCCTGCCTGCGCCGCCCGCCTCTGGAGCTCGGCACTGCGCACTTGCGCCATCGCGGACTGATAGTCGAAGCGTCCGGAGTATGCGTGCTGCAGGTAGGTGTCGATGGGCATTGGGGTCAGCGCCTGGAAGGGCGCCTTCTCGGTCAGAACGAATGGCTGACCGGGAGGAAGTCCGATGATGCGCGCCACGCTCAGGTTGGATTTTGCCAGGTCGTTGCGGGCCACGATGAGTTGCTGCTGGCGTGTCTGCAACTCAACCTGCGCCCGCAGCGTGTCGATGGCAGGGGAAACGCCGGCTTTGTGCTGGTCCGCAGCCTTGTCGTAGAGCGCTTGTGCACTCTTGACCTGGGCCTCGGCGGTTTCGAGGCGGGCGGCGGCGGCGATCTCCTGCAGGTACGAATTACCAACCGCCAACACCACCAGCTCGCGGGCATCTTTGTAACTCAACCTGGCAGCTCTCAGGTCCTCGGTAGCAGCCTTGGCGCGCTGGATGTCCCGATAGTTAAAAACCGACTGGCTGAGCGAGGCGCGGGCATCAAAGAAGTTGAAGGCGGGGAGAACGCGCGGAAAACTACCCGGGCTGGAGCTCGGAGGGGTGAAAAGCGGGAGCAGTTTGTTAAAGCCGAGCGCCGCCAGGCTCTCGGTCTGGGCAGAGGCCAGCACCCGGCCGTTCAGATTGGGCAGGAGCTCGGCAAGTTCCTGCCAGCGTTGACCGCGCGCCGATTCCTGCTGCTCATCGGCCAGCAGCAGACCCAGGTTGTTGCGCAATCCCCGGTCAATCGCGTCCGCGAAATCGATTTGCAGAGTCTCGCTGGTGGCCGTTCCTTCCGGTGCGCTTCCGAGGAACGGATTCTGGGGAGCAGGGACCGAGGCTGGGGGAGCAGAAGTCCCCCCGCTCGATTGCGACTCCAGGCGGGTGACTGCCCCGGGGACAAGCATGAAAATCAAAAGCGCGCAGCGAAAGAATCGGAATAGGCATCGCATTCTTGATTATGGGAACGTCCAGGCGAGTTGCGCTACCCGAGGGGGCTGAACGTCCTTTCTGCCCTATAGCATAACTCTTTGAGTTCGATTCGTTTAAGAGCACACGCGATGCAAACGATTGCCGAAATTGGGACATTGCCCGGAACACAAGCCAGCCGATGACGGTAAACGTGAGGATTCTTGCTACAAGATCCGGGTGAAGGATTTCTCTCTCCAGCCGGGTTGTGACGAGCAGCGCCCGGCAAACGGCGTGCGGGTGCGCTCGGACGGCAGAGCCCGGAAATCTGCGCCAGTTCCAGAAGTTTGTGCGGGACACGAGGCGGGTGTGGTGCAGCGAGATCAGCTGCATCCGGTAAGCATCGGACCGGATCGCTGCGGTATTCACCTGAGCGCAATCCATGCGCCCGCGGAAATTGGTACACTTTCTCGATAGCGCACCCTTTGCCTGGTCATGGATCTCTAATCGGTGAATGCCCGCGGGCACAACCGATCGAACGATAAGGAGCAGCACCGATGGCAGTGAGTGAACAAGTTCTGGCTACGGGCCAACAGCTCGATACCCTGTGCATCAACACCATCCGAACGCTGGCGATTGACGCGGTCCAGCAAGCCAATTCGGGGCATCCCGGCGCGCCCATGGGACTGGCGGCGGTTGCCTACAGCTTGTGGCAGCGATATCTTCGGTACGATCCCCAAAATCCCTTGTGGCCGAACCGCGACCGGTTTGTTCTGTCGGCGGGCCACGCTTCGATGCTGCTGTACGCCGTGCTGCATCTGGCGGGGGTGCGCAAGGTCGAGCACGATCGAATTACCAACGAACTGTCGGTTTCGCTCGAGGAGATTAAACGTTTCCGGCAGCTCGGAAGCCGAACGCCGGGACACCCGGAATCGCACCTCACCACGGGAGTGGAAACCACGACCGGGCCTCTGGGCCAGGGGGCGGGCAACAGCGTGGGCATGGCGATGGCGAGCCGGTGGCTGGCGGCGCGTTACAACCGTCCTGGTTTTGACATCTTCGACTTCAATGTGTGGACGATCTGCGGCGACGGCGACTTGATGGAGGGCGTGGCGAGCGAAGCCGCGTCGCTCGCGGGGCACTTGCAGCTTACCAATCTGTGCTGGATCTACGATCACAATCGCGTCACCCTCGACGGGCCGGCGAACTGGTCGTTCACCGAAGATGTGGCCACGCGTTTTCTGGGCTATGGATGGAACGTCACCCGGGTCGCCGACGCGAATGATCTCGAAATGCTGGGGAGGGCGTATGGCACGTTCCTGAATACCAAAGATCGCCCGACGCTGATCATCGTGGACAGCCATATTGGTTACGGGTCGCCGCACAAACAGGATTCCTACGAAGCGCATGGCGAGCCGCTCGGTGTTGAGGAAGTCAAGCTGGTGAAGAAGTTCTATGGCTGGCCCGAGGATGCGAAGTTCCTGGTGCCGGACGGGGTTTACGACAGCTTCAAACAGGGAGTGGGAAAGCGGGGGGCGCAGCTGCAAGCGGACTGGGTGAAAAAGTTCGCCGAGTATGCCAAACAATTCCCCGACCTGGCGGCCCAGATCAACGACATGCAGGCGGGCCGGCTTCCCGGGGGATGGGACAAGAATCTTCCCACTTTCCCGGCCGATGCGAAAGGCATGGCCACGCGGGAAAGTTCCGGCAAGGTTTTGAATTCTCTCGCCGAGAGCATTCCCTGGCTGGTTGGCGGCTCGGCGGATTTGGCGAAGTCGAACAAGGTGGACCTGAAGATCCCGGGTGCGGGTGATTTCCAGGCTGATCACTATGCTGGACGCAACTTCCACTTCGGGGTACGGGAACACGGCATGGCCGCGGCGGCGAACGGCATGACCCTCTCCAAACTGCGTGCCTTCAACGCGACATTCTTCAATTTCACCGATTACATGAAGCCCTCCATGCGTCTGGCGGCGCTGATGGAGATTCCCGTCATTTTCGTCATGACGCACGATTCCATTGGCCTCGGCGAGGATGGACCGACACATCAGCCGATCGAGCAGCTCGCGGGGCTGCGGGCGGTGCCGAATATGCTGGTGCTGCGTCCGGGCGATGCCAACGAAGTCACCGAGGCGTGGAAGATTGCGCTCGAGCAGAAGCATCGTCCAACGACTCTGGTGCTGACGCGGCAGGCGATTCCGACTCTGGATCGCACGAAATACGCCGCCGCTTCGGGCGTGGCCAAGGGAGGCTACGTCGTGGCCGACGCGCCCGGCGGAAAGCCGCAAGTCATTCTGCTCGCAACCGGCAGCGAGTTGTGGCTGTCGATCGAAGCCTACGAGAAACTCAAGGCGGAAGGGATAAACGCGCGTGTCGTCAGCATGCCCTGCTGGAAGATTTTCGACGAGCAGGATGCGGCGTATAAGGAGAGTGTGCTGCCTTCGGCTGTAAGCGCGCGGGTTTCGGTGGAGATGGCCGCGACTCTGGGCTGGGAACGCTACACCGGGAGCAAGGGGCGTAACATCGGCATGCACAGCTTTGGGGCCTCGGCTCCGATCAAAGATTTGCTGAAGCATTTCGGCTTCACCGTGGATAAAGTGGTGGCCGAGGCGCACGCGGCCCTCGGCAAATAACATGTGCTCCGGGGAACTGGGCGGGAACCGACTGGTTCCGAGGACAAGTTTCGATGCGGCG
>Ga0123355_10008160_pt1 | contig 15808 bp, 11 predicted proteins | sample TergutEmb28metaG_3_FD_89872 | JGI IMG/M metagenome (GOLD analysis project Ga0123355, IMG submission 89872) | Embiratermes neotenicus P1 segment gut microbial communities from Petit-Saut dam, French Guiana - Emb289 P1 | ecosystem: Host-associated > Arthropoda: Insects > Digestive system > Gut ...
TTTAGGCGCGCTTTGCGCACAGCCAAGGCACGTCTACGTATACTAAATTTGTATCATATGCAAAGATTGTGTGCTCAGTGACTGTAACCATTGCGAGTTTTCAGATACCCAGTGAAGTGTTACCTTTACAACAGAATCGGGCGGCAATTCGTCTCAGAAAATTGCATTCTATTTGAATGTGTTGTATATTGTATGGAAGTGTTCGACACCCATCAGCTTATGGAGGTAAGATCATGAAAGTCTACTTGATCGGCATAACGTGGGATTGTCATGGCGGGGTTTGGTGTGCGGTCAGTGCGGAAATTCCACTGGCGCTTGAATGCGCATCATTTGATGAGCTGCTTGAGCGTGTAAAGATTTGTGCGCCGGAAATAATAAAACTCAACGGCTTAGAGCCTGCGGGTATGTTGCATTATGTTGCCGAAAGACGGGACGGTGTTTGTTAATGGCGGATTTTGGAAAAGATGTCAGAAAAGCGCTTGAGGAAAGTGGATGTACTTTGGTTCAGTCTTGCGCAGGCGATTATGAGATTTGGTACAGTGCGGTTACAGGGCAGCACTTTCCTGTAGATTTGGTTATAAAATCAAGGAGACATGCGAATATTGTTTTACAGCACGGAGGGGTAAGTCATCAGTTATGATAGATATTTCAATTCAGAATGTTAAAAAAGCTTTTGAAGAGGGCAATGATATCCTCGATGGGCTGACTTTTGATATCAATGAGGGTGAGCGCGTTGGCTTGCTTGGGAAAAATGGAGCGGGGAAGACGACACTTTTAAGACTCATTACAGGAGAGCTTACGCCCGATGAGGGAGATATAATACTGCCCAAGCAGAAGAAGCTTGGACTTATTTCACAGATACCTGTATTTCCGGCGGGCTATACGGCTGATGATGTCTTGCGCACGGCTTTTGATCGACTCAAAGAAATCAAAGAGCAAATGAAAGCGCTCGAAAAGATTATGGCTGAGGGCGATGCGCAAGATGTGCTCAAGCAGTATGATGGTCTGGCTTTTGAGTTTGAACGATTGGGTGGGTATAATACAGAATTTGAACTTAACCGTGTGGCAAATGGCTTGCGTATTCCCGAGGCTCAGAGGGGTCAGTTGTTTGATACATTGTCGGGCGGAGAGAAAACAAGAATCAATCTGGCACGGATGATTTTAGAAAATACAGATATACTTTTGCTCGATGAGCCGACAAACCACTTAGATATGCGGGCGACGATCTGGCTTGAAGAGTTTCTCTTGAAATTCAAGGGGACGGTTCTGATTATTTCGCATGACAGATATTTTTTGGATAAGACGATCAATCGAGCGATTGAGATCAAAGCAGGCAAGGCTGAATTTTATAGCGGCAATTATAGTTTTTATGTGATGGAAAAGCAGCGCCGCTATGAAGAACAATTGGAAAGATATGAAAGAGAGAAAGTGGAGGCCAAAAGGCTTCATGATGCGGCAGATAAATTGTATAGTTGGGGTACCGGTAATAGTAAATTGATGAAAAAGTCCTTTGCGATAAGGACGAGAGCGGAGCGTGCGATCAAAACGGATCGGCCGGACAAAGATAAGACTATGAAAGCAAAGTTCGGTGAGCGGGAGTTCCGGGGTGATGAAGTGCTCGTTGTGCGGAATTTGGAAAAATCCTTTGACGGACGAAAGCTGATTGATATTCAGGAGCTTGAAGTGCGCGGCGGTGAGCGTATCGCAATCATTGGTGATAATGGGAGCGGGAAGACAACGCTGATAAAAATAATCATGGGAGAGCTAAAGTCAGATTCCGGATCTGTCAGAAAAGGTCCATCTGTAAAATCTGCATATTTACCGCAAATTGTTCGGTTTGATCACCCCCGAAGATCGCTGCTCGATACGCTGATCTATGAGCAGAACGTAAGTCCGCAGGTAGGGCGCAATCGTTTGGGTGGATTTATGTTTTCAGGTGAGGATGTTTTTAAGTTGGTGGGGGATTTGTCCGGTGGTGAAAAGAGCCGCTTGCGTCTGTGTATGCTTATGGATGGTGCAATCAATTTGTTGATTTTGGACGAGCCGACGAACCATCTTGATTTGCCATCTCGTGAGTGGATAGAAGATGCGGTGGATAGTTATGAAGAGACTTTGATGTTTATTTCTCATGACCGCTATTTTATCAATAGATTTGCTACACGCATATGGGAGATTGAAGATGGCAAGTTTACTGATTTTCGAGGAACATATGAGCAGTATTTGTTGATGAAGGCGGCCGGTGTTTCGGCTGAGTTGAAAGTAGACGATAATAAAGCTCCGGCTGCACAGGTAAAGGCTAAGGCTAAGCGAAAGCCTGCCGATATGCAAAAGGAGCTTAGGCGGGTCGAACGTGAGATTGAAAAGTTGGAAAATGAGTTGGTTCAGATTGGCGAGGATAAAGAAATGCATGCAACGGACTATGAAAAACTCATGGAGTTAGATAGTCGGTACATTGAGGTGCAAGAGCAGCTTGATGTGTTGATGATGGAGTGGGAAGCGTTGGCGTGAGGGGGTGGGGAGAGAGGGAAGAGGAGAGAGGGGTGTGTGCTATGTCATGCGCAGTACAGCTTTTATTGTCTTGCCGCTGAGTGTGTCCTCCATGGCTGTACCGATATCCTCGAAGTCATAATACTCAATCATCTTGTCAAATGGAAATCTACCGGCCTTGTAGTGGGCGAGCAGCTCCGGGATGAAGATCTTCGGATGAGAGTCACCTTCGACAACGCCAATGAGCGATTTGCCAACGCTCATGAGATCCATTTCAATATCCAGTGTCATCTCGCGTCCTCCGCCGACGATGACAGCGGATGCGCCTGAGCGGATACAATGCAGTGCCATGCGTGTGCAGGCGCTTTTGCCGGTTGTATCTATTGATGCGTCAGCCCCGATGCGTGTGAGCGTGCGCACAGCTTCCGCCACGTCCGAAGTTTCCATGCTGTTTATCACATGTGTTGCGCCGAGGTTTAGTGCCATCTCAAGTCGTGATGAGATAACATCTACGCCGATGATCGTGTCGCAACCTGCGATTTTTGCCGCCATAATTGCGCTGAGTCCGACGCTTCCGCAGCCAAGCACAACGATTGAAGTGCCGGGGCGCGGTTTGAGGCGATTGAGCACTGCGCCTGCTCCGGTCTGGATGCCGCAACCGAGCGGGGCTGTGATTTCGAGCGGGATATCGTCCGGGATTTTTACCACACTGCGCTCGTGAACCACGGCGTGTGTGGCGAAAGTGGCTTGGGCAAAAAGTGCGGAGAGTGGCTTGCCGTTTTGCGCAAGGCGGGAAGTTCCGTCAGATTGCGTGCCGCCGAAGTTTATTTTGCCGAATGATTCGCATAAAGTGGGCATACCGGCGAGACAACGCATACATGTGCCGCAATATCCAAAGGAAATGGCGACTTTGTCTCCGATGGCAAAGTCAGAAACGCCCGATCCGGTTTGTGTAACGATGCCGCAACCTTCGTGTCCGAGCACTGCCGGAAGTGGTACAGGGACGGCCTGTATGCGCGCAAGTTCGTCCGTATGGCAGAATCCGCAGGCTACAACTTGGATGAGCAGTTCACCATTTTGCGGTGCGGCGAGATCAATGTCTTCAATAGTGAGCGGGCCTCCGGCACTTTTAACTATTGCTGCTTTTATTTTCATGTGATCGTGTCCTTTCCTTACGCTCTCGTTCGGCCTGTGAAGGGCGAAGATAGCCGGGATTTAAATCTGTTGCGGAGATTGGTTGCGCATTGCGTGCGGCAAGGGCTACACCAAAGGCAGTTTGGTAGCGCAACAGTGCAGCAGAAAGGCAGCAGGGGATACCTGCTTCGATGAGATAGTTGTAAGTTAACTCTGCGCCATCGCCAATCAGGAGTATTTTCGGCACAGTTTTTGCCGGGTGCTCGGTGTCGGTATTTAGAGATTGAGATTCTAAAGGGTGAAGTTTCGAAGATGACACAACAGCGTTGCGATTACGCAGCTCAACGGCCAAATCTTCAAGCGCAATAGCTCGGTCTGCGCAGTGTCTGATCAGATTTCCATTTTGCCATTCGAACAGTGCATTATAGACTTGGTCTCGTCTGGCGTCCATCACAGCACATATAAGCACTTCGGGTTCTTGGATTTGATAAGCCATGGCCTCAAGTGTAGATATTGCACAGACCGGTTTGTTCGCACCCCATGCCATACCCTTGACCGCCGATACACCAATCCTGACTCCGGTGAAAGAACCGGGGCCATTAGATACGGCGATCAAATCAAAATCTGCGATTTTTAGTTCAAGGTTTTTAAGCAAATCTTCAGTCATTACAAGCAGTGTGCGGCTGTGTGTCAGGCCGCTGTTTTGGAAGTATTGACCCATGAGTTTGCCATCTGTTAAAACAGCAACGGAGGCCGGTTTTGCAGATGAGTCCAAGGCTAATATGTTCATCTAAATCGTATTCCTTTTTATTTCAATCCGGCGCTGATGATCGCCGAGGTTTGTGAGTGTTACGCTTATTGTATCCGGCGGAAATGCCGCAGGTACCTTTTCGCTCCATTCGACAACACAGATGCCGCCGCGTTCGAGGTAATCATCCCAGCCGATATCGTAGAGTTCATCTTCGGATTCAAGGCGGTACATATCGAAGTGGAACAAGGGAATCTTGCCGGGATATTCATTGACGATGGTAAATGTCGGGCTGGAGACAGACATCTCTATACCAAGCCCCAGTGCGAGACCGCGCGTGAATGCGGTCTTGCCCACACCCAGATTGCCATACAGTGCGACCACTGCGCCGGGCGTGAGACTTCTGCCGAGCTTTATGCCCTGTTCAATTGTTTCAGATTCGTGATGAGTGACTATTTTCATACTCATCAGAATAACATGAACCAACGGAATAATAAAGAATTGTTTACGAAAATCAAAAAAAGTGGTATAATACAAGGCGATTTATTATATAGAGGTGCGATGTATCCGGAATACAGGGAATTATAAATGAAAAAAATAATCATAGGAATAGGCAGATTTTTTAAAGAGGCCGACATTTTTTTGCTTGCGCTGAGCCTGATTAGCGCAATTTATGGAGTTATACTTATTTCAAGTACTGTGATCAGCCCAATGATGCGGGCGCCCAATGCAGTATATGTTCAAGTCGGTGCGATTGTCATCGGACTCTTCCTTTTTGTGCTTTTTAGTTATATCGATATAGATATTATTGCAGATAAGGCCGTGTTCTTATTTATTTTCAGTGTGTTGTTTATCTCAACATTATTTATATGGGGTATTGGGGATGCTGTGGGTCGGCGTGCGTGGCTGCGCTTTTTCGACATTGGCATACAACCTGCTGAGATTGTTAAGGTGACATTTATCATCATCATAGCCAAGATGATGATGAACTTTAAAGATCGCAAGACGCTCAATTCGGTTTTGTCTATGGGGCAGCTTGTCGTAGTTTTTGGCGTCATGTTCGGGTTGGTTTGGCAAGTTTCTCAGGATATTGGTACAGCGCTTGTGTATCTGGCGATGTTCGGGATGATGTTGTTTATTAATGGCGTGCGATTGCGGTGGTTTGTGATTGGCGCGGCAACTGTGGGTATAACATTTCCGTTTTTTTGGACATATCTTCTCAGTGAACGGCAAAGAAATCGGATTTTAGCCCCATTTCTTCAAGAACAAATTGATCCGTTGCGGCAAGATTTATTGTGGCAAACGGATCGAAGCCTGGAGGCCATCGCTTCCGGTGGATTTTCAGGGCAAGGATTGGGCAATGGGCGACTGACTCAGGCCGGTCTGGTCCCTGCGCAGCATACAGACTTTATTGTCTCTGTGGCGGGTGAAGAACTTGGTTTTATCGGAATCATGCTCATCATCGCCTTGCTTGTTGCGATAATCATCCGGTGCATGTATGTAGGGGCAAAGTCCAATAACCCGTTGGGCATGATCGTGTGTACAGGTATTGCTGCAAAATTTATCGCTCAGACGGTCATGAATCTCGGAATGTGTCTTGGGATTTTGCCGGTAATCGGAGTCACATTGCCATTTTTTAGCTATGGCGGGTCGTCGATTGTTACCTGTTTTGCTGCGTTGGGCATTGTGTCGGGGATAAAAATGCGGCCGAAGCCCTTGCGATTTAGATAAAGATATGTTGGAAGAGGTATCAGGCTTATGAAATGCCCCAGAGAAGAAAGGCAGAGCTTAGAGCGGCAAATTTTGTCACCGCTTGCGTCATTTTCAGATCAGTCAAAAGGGCGGGTACGTTATGAGCCGGAATGTGAAATCCGAACATGTTATCAGCGCGATATAGACAGAATCACGCACAGTAAGTCATTTCGAAGATTAAAGCACAAGACGCAGGTGTTCTTGCAACCGGAAGGTGATCACTATAGGACGCGGCTGACACATACTCTGGAAGTGGCGCGTATCGGAAGGACTATTGCCAGAGGGCTTCGGCTCAATGAAGACTTGGCAGAGGCGGTTGCGCTGGGACACGATTTGGGACACACGCCATTTGGACATGCGGGAGAGCGTGCGCTTGATCTGATTATGAGCCGTGATGGGGGATATGATCACAACAAGCAAAGTCTGCGTGTTGTGGAAAAACTTGAAGGAGACGGTCTGGGCATCAATCTGACCTATGAGGTGAAAAACGGTATTGTCTGCCACACCGGGGATGTTATGCCGGAGACTGCCGAAGCCCAAGTGATTCGTATTGCTGATAGAATCGCATATGTAAATCATGATCTCGATGATGCCATACGGGCAGGTATCTTGCATAAGCGTGATATACCGCCGGAGATCACTTGTGCACTGGGTGTGACACACAGTGAGCGGATCAATATTCTGATACTGGATATCATTAATGAGAGTCAAAGACGAGGCGCAATCGAATTTAGCCCTAATGTGTCTTTTGCATTCGACGCTTTTCGGGACTTTATGTTCAGTAATGTCTATAGGAATATGAAAGCCAAGGGTGAAGAAAAAAAAGTGCTCGGCATCTTAAAAGGACTTTATGATTATTACATTGAACAACCTGAAAGTTTGCCTGAGTTTTATATCAGGGTGACCGATCAAGATGGACTGTCACGAGCGATTGTAGATTATATCTCCGGAATGACTGATCAGTTTGCAATTCATATTTATGAAAAATTATTCATACCGGAAGCATGGCAGGTCAGATAATCCCATGAGCCCAAACCCAAAGCGTGCAATCCACGTTGAGCACACACCAAGACTGGCTCGATGTTGTAAAAACTTTACGAGGTTATTATGATTCCACAAAGTTTTATAGATGACCTGATCAGCAGGGTCGATATCGTAGATGTAGTTTCAGAGTATGTCCGCCTGACCAAGCGAAGCGGCAAAGAGATGCTCGGCCTGTGTCCGTTTCACAGTGAAAAGACACCGTCTTTTTATGTCTCTCCTGATAAGCAGGTGTACCATTGTTTCGGCTGCGGCAAAGGAGGGGGTGTCATCAACTTCCTCATGGAAATAGAAAATTACCAATATATCGATGTCCTTGCGGCACTAGCAAAAAGGGTGGGGATGACATTACCTGATGATGGCGCAACGGATGAACTGGCCAATAAGCGGCAACGCATGTTACATCTCAACAGAGATGCGGCACGTCACTTTCATGAAATGCTGATGTCTCCTATGGGTGTGACAGCCAGAGATTATCTGGCAATGCGTGGACTGGGCAAGGAAGTTATCACCAAATTTGGGATTGGAGCTGCGCCCGATTCATGGTATTTGCTTATGGATTCAATGATCAAAAAAGGATATACTAAGACGGAGCTTATTGAAGCGGGGCTGGCTAAAAACAGCAGAAAAGAAAGTAGTATATATGATCATTTTAGAAATAGAGTGATGTTTCCCATTATTGATGTACGCAGCAATGTTATCGGCTTTTCTGGAAGGATACTAGACGATGGAGCGCCGAAGTATCTCAATTCACCAGATACGCTTGTTTTTAACAAAAGTCGGAATCTGTTTGCGCTCAACCTTGCCAGAAAGTCAAAATCAGGTATGATGATATTGGTCGAGGGAAATATAGATGTGGTGGCCTTGCATCAGGCAGGATTTGATGGTGCAGTTGCAGCGCTTGGCACATCAATGACTGCGGAACAGGCCAGACTGATGTCGCAATATGCGAACAAAGTTGTCATCGCTTTTGACTCTGATCACGCCGGCAAAAAGGCGGCGCTTAGGGCGATACCGCTTGTTGAGAAAACCGGAATGGAAGTAAAAGTTGTAGATTTAGGGGTGGCAAAAGATCCTGATGATTTTTTGAAAAAGCATGGCCATGACGCTTTTGCGCTGCTGCTCGACCACAGCGAAAATCATATTTCATATAGATTCTTGTCACTGAAAAGCGGCTATGACTTGAGTACGGATGAGGGGCGGGTTGCCTATGTCAATGCAGCGACGACACTGCTTTCTGAATTGAGCAGCAAGCCGGAACGAGAGATCTATAGTGTGCGGGTTGCGCAGGATGTAGGCATATCACAAGAGGCGGTTCAAAATGAAGCTGAAAAGAAATATCGAGCAAGGATTGTACGCCAGAGAAAAGATTATGAGAAAAAAGTAACCAAGCCAAGAGAGGCTGTAAGTAAGGTTCTGAGTAAGCAGTTTAAAGAAAAAAATGCAGACTCTGTACTTGCCGAAGAAGGTGTGGTCAGAATGTTGATCAAAGACCCTACACTTGTAAATGTTATTGATGAAATGGATTTTACAAATGATGAGTTTACATCGTTGTTTCTTAAGCATGTTTATGAGATGATTACAAAACGTATTGCAGAATCAAAGGACACAGGTGAGCAATATATATTGCCGGAGTTAGATATAGATGGGGCGTCGCGCCTAACGAAGATTCTTTCAAAAATTGAGGTGCTGGTGTTCGGTGAAAAGACGTTGCGCGATTACATCGAAAGGATTCGGGAAGAGAAGTCTAAATTGGCTAAGTTTGAATTGGATCGTGACTTGTTTTTTGAAATACGCGAGGCAAAGCTTAAGCAATTTCGAGAGACAGAAAAATAGTATACAATGTGTTATTATTCGTGCGGGATAGCCGCAGAGAGGATGTAAATAGATATGGCTGATAAAATAAATGAAAAAGCAAAGCGTGCAGCAACGAGTGCAAAGGGGAAGTCAAAAAAGAAAAAAGAAGAAATTGTCAATGAAAACATTGAGCACAGTCGTGATGAGGCCACCGGTGAGGCCGGTGCAGTGTGTTCGGATAAAGTCGTTGAGGAAACTTTGGTTGAGGATGGTCTTGTGGCTGAACCCGGAACTCCCGATGGTGAGAAGTCTCGTGAGCAGGAAATAGAAGATAGATTAAGTGCATTGGTTGAAGAAGGCAAGCGGAGAGGGAATTTGAGCTCCAAAGAACTACTTGATGTGCTTGAGGATATGAATCTTGAGCAAGAGCAGATAGATCAGTTTTATGATAAACTGGAAAATCTGAACATCGACACAATTGAGACGGATGTGGCAGAGTTTCTTCCTTCGGATGATGTGGTGCCAGAAATTGAAGAATTGCAAGAAATTGAGACCTTGTCAGAAGATGAGCTGATTGACCCCGAGACATTGGTTGATAATTTCAGTGTTGATGATCCGGTGCGGATGTATCTCAAGGAAATTGGTAAAGTTGCGCTGCTGTCCACTGAAGAAGAGGTCGAATTGGCGAAGCGTATGGCTGATGGGGATAAAGAGGCCAAGCGCAAGATGGCCGAGGCCAACTTGAGGCTCGTGGTCAGTATTGCCAAGCGTTATGTCGGACGTGGGATGCTCTTTTTAGACCTCATCCAAGAGGGGAATCTCGGACTGATTAAGGCTGTTGAAAAATTCGATTATACCAAGGGGTATAAGTTTTCGACATATGCAACTTGGTGGATCAGACAGGCGATTACCCGTGCGATTGCCGATCAGGCCAGAACGATAAGAATTCCTGTTCATATGGTTGAAACGATCAACAAGGTCATGAGAATATCCCGCCAACTTTTGCAGGAACTCGGACATGATCCGTCGCCTGAGGAAATTGCTGATGATATGGGTATGCCGGTTGAAAAGGTCAGGGAGATTTTAAAAATTGCTCAAGAGCCTGTGTCGCTTGAGACGCCAATCGGTGAAGAGGAAGACAGTCATCTCGGTGACTTCATTCCTGATGAGGACGCTTCTGAACCGGCAGAGGCGGCGTCTTTTACATTGCTAAAAGAACAGTTGGCAGAAGTTTTGAGCACGTTGACTCCGCGTGAGGAAAAGGTACTGCGGCTCAGATTTGGTATTGAAGATGGACGTACGCGCACTTTAGAAGAAGTGGGCAAGGAATTTAAGGTCACCAGAGAGCGCATCCGTCAGATCGAAGCCAAGGCGCTGCGCAAACTGCGTCATCCCAGTCGGAGTAAGAAGCTCAAGGACTTTTTGAATTAGTACATCGGTAGTCTGTAAAGCCTAAACATTCACGATTAGGCTTACAGCTAGAGTTTTTAGCGCAAAATCAGCTTGCTTTAAAGACGGCCAATTTCCATTGAAAACAAGCTGCGAAAATTTTCGAAAAATAATTATTTAGGAGGTTTCAAAATGACAAAAACTAAGCGAATATCATTTGCAACCGTCGGCTTCGTGCTATTGCTCAGTTTAATTATGCCTACTTTGGCATTTGCAAACGAAGTAACACCGGCAGCGGACGGCAGCAATCCCATCAGTGCGGTAGCGGGCACATTGGGTGAAGTACACTTAATCACAGGCGATGTGGTTGAAATCGAATTTGATGCACCGATACTTAATGCGCAACAAGCAAGGGAAGTTTTTACGATCAGGGTTGATGGAAATCCTGTAGCGTGGACTTTCCTTTCTTTCTTTGATTTCGGTGCGTATGGTGAGCGCGGCGGCGTTGTGAACATTCGTCTGGATGAGGCACTTGATGCTGGTGAGCCGCGCGGAAGAAGACGTGAAATTGCAACATCGGAAGCGTGGCTTGCACAAACGGATCATGTCAGAGGCCCTATCGCCGCAGCCAGACTCACCGTAGCAGTTGGTGACGATGTCGCAACGGCGCAATGGGTACCGTTTTACACCGAGAGGAACTTCGGGCACATGTCCAGAGTGCTTACGTATATTTCGGGTGAAGGCGGGAACAATGGGCGCGTAGCCGGTGCAATCGGCACAGTTACAGGTACCGGTAGTCTCCACCAAACGCTGCCTCCCAACACACATGCGATGAATATCTTCGGGCCGAATATGGAACCTCGATACAACGAAGAGTTTGTCGTAAGACAAGTGGGTGAAGGTCTGCACCGATTCTTCGGCAGGGGCGAGTTTCTTGCGTTACCCATGGTGCGATCGGGTTTTCACACGCTTATTGTAGGTCCGGCTCAGTCGGTTTATGAAGCGCCTCAGTTCCGTGACCTTTATATTCATGGTGTAACTGACGATACATTTACCCGCCGAAGCATTAAAGCGACATCAGTACCCGGTAACTTCGATTCGATTTACGGCTCTTTTGAAAGACCATTTATCGTTGTGACCTCTGATGATGTGATGCGTCACGATAGCCCAATGAATGCGTATGGTGAAACCATATTCACAATCGATGAAAATGGTCAGCGTGTATACAATGAAGATATGAGTGCCTCCCGCCGTGTATCGGCACGTCCAAGATCAGATTTTTTCTATTTGGGAGAGGCGCTATTTGACTTTTTCTGGGAAGTCGGTGCACGTCAGGGCAGCAGACAATTCCCGCTTGGTCCTAATAATTATTGGGACGATTTCCGTTTCGACTTGCATATCGAAAGGGCTTTTGATAATGCGATTGCACAAGGCTTGTGGCCCAATACGATCTTGACGGCGACTCATGATCTTGATGGAACACCTTTTACAAGGGCAGAGCGCATCAAGAACTTTTATATGTATGGCGCAATGGTATTTTGGGAATTTATGCCTGAAAGCAGATATTTTGATTGGATGTCCATGCCGATAAATACCCGCGGCCTGATGTATTACTATGATTATGACCTATACTGGGCGTTAAGCGGATTGCACGGCAGAGAAGAATTTTGGACCGGTGTCGGTAATGGACAACAGGCAAGTTCGGTTGATGATACGTCAAAATGGAGAACACCTTGGTTTAGAGACAACCAACCTGACCACTATGGTCTTCCTGCTTGTTTTAACAATCGCTTCAATGTGGGTGCACCTTGCGCAGCGTGTGTTGCAGGCACTTGTGCCGAAGGTGTCAGAGGTGTGCCTCATGCACCTTTGTATATAACAGATGTTGTGGTATCTTCTCACAACCAAATAATGGTTTACTTTAACCGTGTTGTACATACAAGAGCGGCAGCAGTTAATCCGAATAACTTCCAAATTTGGATCGGTGATACAATGGTTCCGGCAAACCTCGTTTCCCAAACAGGAGGCTATCACTGGAACAGTATCCGCTTGCAAACCGACACCGGCGGTGTGAACTGGGTTACAGGTACTGTACCGAGAGAACAATGGCGCTTAGATAATGGCAGACCTTACGGAAGATTTTTCAATGGATTTACCCAAGCAGATCTCGATGAGCGCAGCATAGCAAACGGCGGTTGGCTGGCAGACAATCAACCACTTGGCAGATATCCGCTTGCTTTTGGTGAGTTTGTCGATCTTGCAAGAGCTATAGATGAGTTCGGTGCGGGCATGAGACCTGAAGGCGTTTCTATAGTATATACAGGCACAGCGCCCATCACAGTCAGCAATACGGTTCATGGTCCTAATGTTCTGGGTGGCCCGATTCGTGACTGGGCAGGAAATGAATTATCAAGACAAGGTGAAAGAATTCCTGCAAGATTCGAACCGTGGCAAGCGGTTGCTTACCGCAGTGCACTCACAGGTCTTTACACGTACCTTGACACCACGATTGGTACACATCCGAGACATCCATTCAGTCAAAAAGATGTGGCGATCACAGCGACATTGCAAATGGAAGCGTTGTTCCAAAACAATACAGATGTAACATACAATCACCTTGCCAGTGCTATTTTAGGTTGGGATGGAACATTAGATGCAAGCGGAAACAGAAATATGGTCAATGGTTTCCAAAATGCATTCCCGGATGGTCTGCTCTTTGAGACTCTGGTCGGCGGTACGGGTCAAATGGGCAACAGCCAAACCCCCGCGGGTACACAGTGGTTTTATGACACATCAGTAAGATACGACAGACCGGGGCAAAGAATTGCCGATGGAGCGGTCAGAGCAAGCGGCGGTATGCATATTGCAGCAGGTTCTGTGCGCGGACGTCATCCGGGCAGATTACCATTTATGAACCAGATGCATACGAACAATGTCGGCGATTTATATAGAATCGGCGGTTGGGGCGGAAACAACTTCCAAACCGAAGATATTCATGTCATGAGAGATTTTAATCTCGACAGATACAGAATCGAAAACCTTGTTTTGCATGAAGGCGGACATGGTATCGACAGCTTCCAACGCGGTCTGGGCTTCGGCCATGAGATGTACGCCGACATGACTTCTGCACACTCCAGTGCAATAAATCCGGCCAACGGAAGAAGATGGTTTACAGTGGATAATGTAGCTGCATACCTAGGTCCAAGAAATGAGTATGTATCAACGGCTGCAAACTACTGGGCAGGTACGATGCGCGAATCTTTTTCCGGTACTAATGATGGTGTATGGACACCTGTCAGCACAAGGGAAGAGTTTTTCCGTTATGATCCATGGGGCTTTGAAGCATGGAGAAGACTCTCTTGGAACGGCGAACTGGGTCTATGGTTTAACGATGCAAACGGCAATCCTCAAGTCGGTAATCCTCAATACCGGGTCATGCTTGAAGATTGGGAGCTACTCAGAGATCAAAACCCTGAATTTGCACACTGGAGAAACTCAAGTTATCTCATGGCATGGGGCGCATCCATCATGGAAGTTGCACACCATAATCCATACACTGAGGCACGCAATAACGCAGCAGTCGGATCACAAATGGATAATAGAATCAGATGGGTATCTTGGAATGTTCCGCATATTTGGGATGTATATCCTAATCGCTTGCCGTCCAATCCAAGTTTCCCCAATAATCGATTTGACTTTGCCGGAGCTGACTTCCAAGCCACAGGCATTGATATGCAGCGCGGCGGTACACCGCACCATGCGATGCCTCCATTCGGCACTGTTCCTGTAGCGCAGATGACACCGCTACAGAATCAAACTCATCCATTCCACAGGACGGGTGGGGTGCAAAGGCCGATCAGAACGCCGGAGATTGCAGCGCTTGCAGCGCCTGTAGCGGCTACTGTTGTTGAGGATTCGATAAGGATACCGTCTCGTCCGATTCTGGTTGCGTTTGAAATAACAGACTTTGGTGATGATGTAATAACAAACAACAATGTGCAAACCAGCTTCGATTTGAAGATAAACGGACAGTATACACATTTCTATTTCTGGGACTTTGAAGTACACGAAGTCGAAGCTGTTGAAGACGAATCTCAAGCGGAAACGGCAACGATTGCTACAGTGACCCTTCGCTTAGATTGGCCGCTGGCAAGTGATGCTGTGATCAGCGTTATACCCAGAGCAGCATCGGTTCCGGCACATGTACTGACGTATACGGTGTTTGCAGAAGACTGGAGAGAGTCTATCAACATCAGATTCTTCCTTGATGGTGCGCCTATTGACATTCCGCTTGCAGATATGGAACTGGTTGTAGATGATGTTGTGATTGAAAATATGAGAGACTTCACGCTGAACATTGCCGATTGGCAAACCGCACAAAGTGCTGTATTCATATGTAAGCTCAGAAATAATTGGGAACATCTGACGCTTACGGTGACCTCGCATGACCAAACATTGTCTTTTGCATTTACCAATAGCATGTTTGTTGTATTGCCGGAATTGAGTTTCAATATATTCAACAATGGCAACTCCAACAATGAATCGCTGGCGAACCTAGGCGTGATTCGCATGTGGACACAGCTTGATGGTGTCAACGCATTGGTACCGTACGCAGCGCTCGACATCACAGCCACGTTGCCCAATGGACAGGATGCTATGGAGTTTGTGCGCATCAACCGCGTGTGGAATGATTCGGACAATGTCAGCCTCATTGATGTGCGGAAAGATCAGGCGTGGCAGTATATATACTTTACTGCAACACTCTTTGGCACCACGGTCGAAGTGCTGCTGATCAACGATCTGTATGTTTCGGTCACTGATGTATTCGGTATGCATGCTTTTAACAATGGCAATGATAACAATGCATCACTGGCCAATATGGGAATAATCCGAATCTGGATGCAGCTCAATGGGATCAATACGCCTGTATCCTATGCTGATCTCAGGGTGTATGCCGCTGACCAAGATGGGTACAATGCGATGGAGTTTGTGCGTGTCAACCGGATATGGAATGATCCCGATCATGTCAATATCATCGATGTCACAAAGGTCGGTGCGGACTGGCAGACCATAGATCTTACCGTTTCGCTGGGCAGTCAGACGCTGGTACTTCCGCTTATAAACAATAGTTTTGAGCCATAAGCGGTTTAGGTCTACTTCGATCACTTGAATATTTGCTGAATCCGCACATGAGGTGCAGTCAGCGATAGATGAGATGCTCCCCTTAGGTAGTGTGGACACGAGTCCAAAACACTTGTATTTTGGACTCGTGTCCACACTACCTAGCGCAGGCAAGCAAAGTGCAAATGTCTGCGTTGAGGAGGAGCACTTGTGCAGTCTAGTGTAGTGTATCACTGATAATCAGCATATTCTTACATTCTCTTTTTCCGGCTTGCTGCGTTGAAAAAACTTGAAAGGCCAATGGCATTCCTGCGCTTTTTCGCCTTGCAAGACGAAAAA
>Ga0123355_10008162_pt1 | contig 15807 bp, 9 predicted proteins | sample TergutEmb28metaG_3_FD_89872 | JGI IMG/M metagenome (GOLD analysis project Ga0123355, IMG submission 89872) | Embiratermes neotenicus P1 segment gut microbial communities from Petit-Saut dam, French Guiana - Emb289 P1 | ecosystem: Host-associated > Arthropoda: Insects > Digestive system > Gut ...
CAGCCGCACCAAATCTCCAACACACAACGAACCGAGAACAAAACAACCGATGTGGTAATTCAACAGCAAAGTCGCAAGCTCCTAATGATGGATATATTAATGTCCGAAACATGCTGAACACATTAGAAGTGAAATAAAATAGCTACCGACATCAAGTTAGTCTTTTATCCTTCAACTATTATAATGATGCACGGTCCAATAAACACAAAATATCAATATCTTTTTCACTTCAAGACAAAATTTTTGTATTATCAAAAACTTTCCAACGTTTCTTCCTTTATCGTGTAACAGAAGTTTGGTTCTCTTACTCTCGTAAAGTCCGAATGTCATACATTATATATTTCTGAATCTTATTACTTTTAATTGCAAAACCTATCTCTTATTAGGGCAATCTTTTAATATATTTTAAAAATTATTTTACTATTTCCTTCTATCTTCCTTTCATATTACTCCATTTTATTTGAAAACAATAACTCTTTATCTACTATCATGTTGTAATAAAACAGATGGTTTTGTTTTCTGCATTTTCCTTTTTATTATTATAATGTCCAACTACCTAGTTTAAATGTTAGACTTGATAAAATATAACACTAAGAGTCTAAAAGTTTCACTTGCTCTGGAAATAATGACTTACACTCTCTGCAGGTTTAAGCAGGAGTGTTAAAAATCGCACGAATAAAAACCGAAGGTTAGGCGGAAATGTTTACAAATGTATTGCCGGTGGTGTACTGAGGTATGTCGCAATGCCGCTCTTCTAACTTAACATTTCTTATCACAATTATAGCTAATGGCAATTTCCAAGAATCAGGAAACCAGGAATGCTGATACAGCTGACTTACTGAAACACAACCATTATAAGTAATACACTTTAGATCACGTCGTATTTAATTTACAGATATTATTTCTCAGGAGTTTTTTCTTTTCCAGTCCGGAAAAGGCATGACTTATTCTTATAGAAGAAGACTGGAATTATCTAATTATTCTGACGACTGTACACTCTATGTTACAAACTCGAAGCCAGGGTTTCGTTACCTGACACACGCACGGATGCACATATAGCTGCTGGCTGACTTAAGGAACACGTATGGTCCAGGAGCCAAACAACTGGCAAAATCCTTCGTGAGAAGGTAATCGTTCCAAGAGGTTAAGAAATTATCAGCTTGTATGAACGTGGAAGTTCTTAGTGTGCTCACAAAAATACTTCCGCTTCGTACATACATACATACACACACATATATACATACATACATACACACACATATATACATACATACACATATATACATACATACACACACACATATACATACATACATACACACACATATATACATACATACATACATACACACATATACATACATACATACATACATACACACATATACATACATACACACACATACATACATACACACACATACATACATACATACATAACACACATACATACATACATACATACATATATACACACATACATACATACATACATACATACACACACACATATACATACATACACACACACATATATACATACATACATACACACATATACATACATACACACACACATACATACATACATACATACATACATACATACATACACACATACATACATACATAACACACATACATACATACATACATACATACATATATACACACATACATACATGCATAACTTTAACCCATAACACTATCCTACTTTTATGCCCCGAATTCCCGTCAACTAATGTGCACATTTAAAAATGGCATCAGTTTGCCACCGGATTACACATGGAGACGGGTGAAACAAATCTATACCCTTACGGCCTGTTTGTTGAAGATATACAACGTATTATGCCAACTGGTAGGTTTACTGGACTAAATTTCCTAAGCATTTCTCGCATATCTCTTACACGTCACTCGTCCCTTCCACTTGACCCTATTGGGTATGATTACCCTAACACTGGTTTTCGAAGACTCTAAATTACGAGCTGCCCATTAAGTAATTCCATTCGATATCCTTTTTCTCCTACTATATCAGGTCTGAACACACCTTCATAACCCTGTGACAAACAACCTCGTATTTTGCAATGAATAATATTAAACCTTCCGTGTATTTTCTTCCCTTAGGGTGAGAAACCAGGGTTTATATCTACAGAAATAATTATAAATTCCTGTAAACTTTTGTAAATTGGTTTTGTACGTTTTAATCTTTATGTTTGTGTACATTACGCTGGAAATTATGGCTCTAAACTGAAATGTATGACGTATTACTCGGTTTATATTTGCTTCACATATATATATATATATATATATATATAAATGCACAGAACTTCCACACTTTGTCATTCATAAACGTACAAATTTTCCCATATGTTCTAGATATGTAGAAAATTCTTCCAAACAAAAGCTGTGCTGCATCCTGGCGATAACAAAATAATATAAGCTTAGGTTCTTCTGTGTCTGCTCCAGATCATCGTTTTACATGCATATGTGTGCGCTACCGTTAACGTCTGTGAAGCTTATAGCGTAAAATCAGCATGACAATCATATACGAACCACTGGATAATTGGTTCAAATTAACATAAATTCCGTGAAATAAGGGCCACAGCATAATCCGAATACACTGCTAAGCACTAATAAACCTCTTTTCTTTTATTTATCCCTTCGATACCCGTCATATACAGTAGACCCAAATGCGCATGTAACGTCCATCCACTGTCATACATTTTTCAAGACATAAACCGTAAACAGCAATAATTCAAATTTTTATTGTACCAAATAAATAGCACCAACGTGACTCTAGTTAGGGACTGTTTAGCACGGACATGTTACAATATTCCGCTGAGTAAAGGTTGTGTCAAATGAAGTGAAAGCAGGGCCTTCTCGCCTATTCTTATCTGCTATTCCACACAATGCAGAGAAGCTGTTTGCTGCGCGTAAACCAAGGTGAATTTGACAGATCAGTCCTTTCACTCAGTAGAACGTAAAGTACCCGTCTGATGGGGTCACATGTGAAAAACTTCTGAATAAAAAGATTAAATTCACAAATTATTGGATTTTCTGCTGCATCCTACATGAGTCTATAATGTGCTGATCTTGGGGCATTGCTGAATATTTGCCCTCTATTCAACCATAATGACGATGATGATAGCAATGCTGATGATGAAGATGATGATAATTTATAAAAAGTGTTGTAATGGTTTGGAACCGGCGTTGCTTATAGAGTATAACTAGTTTATGTGATGGAAGACAGGGAAGGGATACTCGATTTCCTGCATTTATGTTACACATCAGCGATTAATTCAAAAGAAATTGTTGTAAATTCCGAAATGTATATTTTTACTTAATCTTTGGCAAGGTTACACAAATGTTGATGTTTTGCTGACCGTGCATCTCAGTATATTTATCTGAGTGATTAACATCTATAGGTGTGATGATACCAGATGCTGTATAATGCAAATTTGACCACCTGATGATGAGCACACGGTGCTCGAAACATGTAGAGGCATGAAATAAACTTATTGTAAAACAAAAATTTTGTGCATCAAGTTGGTTAATTACTAAGATAAATAAAACGTTATACAATTTGAAATAACATAACCTTGTTGTACACACTCTGAAGAAGGTTACGTATGTTAGCCGGTAACTTTGATACGATATATACTGTGTAATAAGTTGGAATAAATCTTATCTATTGAAGTTTATCAATCTACACAAAACATTTCGTCGTTCAAGAGATGTGTACGTGCTGTAAGGTGAAGGTCTTATTAATTAATGAAAGTTAATTTGTCTTCTACAGTAATAAAGCCTGGTACTTCATGTTAAGAGAAAAAGACAGGAAGGGAGTGCTTGAGAATAAAGTGCTGGGAAATATATTTGGGTCTAAGAGTGAAGGAGTAAGAGGAGGCTAAGAGTGTCACGAAATCAAGGAATGAGATATATAGGACATAGAGTACTTATGCGGGAGAGATATATGTAGGGTTTTGGTGAAGAAATGGAACCCTACCAAAACTCTACATTCATCTCTGCTTTTAAGACGTAGCTATAGATATGAGAATAATATTAAAATATATCTTAAAAACTGTATCTTATAGAGATCGGTTCGGAAGGATACAACGACAAAGGCTATGAACTTTCTGGTTTCTTCAAATGCTGGAATAACTTAATTAGCTAAAGAACTAGTAGTTCTCAAAAAGAACTTTGCCGTATGCAGTCCAATTGAAACATTTTTTATAAATGGAAAATTTGACATGATGCAAAGAAAAAGACTTCTCACCTTACACAATGAGATATTTGCAGTATTGTAACTTCGCAGCAATTCAAACATACAAACTGTCTTTTAAGAAACTGAACCAGTGAGCCACTCAGTTAAACACAATTGCAATGATAATTAAAGAAAACTACTTCCATTGCATACTGCAGTAAGTCACTGTCACTTTCTGACTGTATTTACGTTTGATTCAACGACATGAATATCATCTTTGTGTTTGGAATTACATCAGATTTAAACATCTCCTTCAATATGTGGGCCATGCATACTTAATTGTTTTATTTTATTGAGAAAGAATAAGTAATGTTAGCTAGACTTCGTGTTACTCTTAACTGAGCATAGGCCGAAATTAAAGGGTCAGCTGACGCACCATTTTCAGACCGTGCCTCGCAGTTTCAATTCAGCATTTCCTTACATATTGCTGTATAAAAGTAGCAAGATATGTTATAAATATTGAGCTTTAATGAGTGGTTATTAAGTTGCACTGAATGTAATTACAATAACATTTGGAGACCCATTCTTAGTTAACTTACTTGGGGTAAATTTTATGTTTTCTGTACCGTGCATTTTATATTACTTAGGGGTACTTCACCCGATGTGTACCAAAGTAGCAAAAACCATATAAGAGTTTTCTGACAAATTATTTCCAAATAGCGAGCTTATGAGTCGAATGTGCTATAGTGGCAAATAAAGGATAATAAAATATTTTCATTCGTAGTCAAAATAATGACGAAATAAACATGGGACAAAAACATAAAGTCATGGGAAGATTATTAATAATATTGCTCGTGTAAAATACTTACAAAACAGTCTAATTTAAAATTCTGACAGCTTTTAAAATTTGACCTTGTCTTTCTCTTTGATTTGTGAAGATTTCGTCATTAATCTTTCTGCACGTGCCACGAGAGCATAAGGCTAGTTTATAATAAAAAAAGACGTTCTTGAGGATGAATCTCAACATGTCTAAAAGCTTGTCTCTATGATTTCTTTCGTCGCCATTACGAATTCAGCTATTTTTGGGAATCTTCTACTTTTCAATATGCATTTTGTTGTGATGTCTCACAAGGAACAAGGTCACTTGTTGGAAGAAAGGTTTTATCGCCCATGAACGCGAATGCTAAAATTTATACTTTCAAAAAATGTTTCATGTATTCATTTTGTCAGTAATATTCTTCCATCTAATAATAAGTTTTTTAATTCAAATTTGAAATCCACACCACCCATATATTCTGCATGAAGTCTTCTATCTGGACAAGGGACCCTTGACTTTGCCGACCCATTCAAATTCTATTCCTTTCCCTGTTAAAGCTTTTGCCTCAATGGCTTCGCAATTAAATACTTCCGCAAATGACTTACTTAATTCCTCTTTATCCGTCTTAAAAACTTCACTGTCTCTATATGAAGGTTCACTTAAACCGTTACGGTGAAGAAGAATCATGGGTGGACAAGACATCTAACGGTTACACTTTTCTTTAATTCGTGTTCATCCAGTTCAGTATTTCACTACACAAATATTAAAGCTATGTTCATACACTTTTACTCAAACAAAACTTATATCTCAAACAGAGACACTGCTCTGATACAATGTTTAACTTTTGATTTATGTTTGCAATCAGTGTGTCAAAGGCTCGTCACTTTTATATCCGAAATGTTCTACAGTAATTGGGGAAAAAGCACTGGAAAGAAAAACTCTCAAGTAACCATGGAAACTGTAGTGAAGTAGGTGTAGTCGCGGCGTTACACGCAGAGAAGGTCTGGTTTCCTTATGTACGGTGCCGTCTACTTACTTACTTACTTACTTACTTACATACTTACTTACATACTTACTTACATATTTGCTTACTCACTTACTTACCTACTTACTCCATGGAGCAGAGTCCTTCTTGAGAAGCTAACCGGTTTGCAGCTAGTTAAGAAATTCCCTGCATTTCATGCAACCGAAGGTTCATTACCGCATTTTAAGGAACCCAAAAGTTCATTACCGCATTCAAAAGTGCCCGCCACCTGTCCCTATCCTGAGCCAGCTCGATTCAGTTCATACCCCCACAACTTACTTCCTGAAGATCCATCTTAACATTATCATCCCATCTATGCCTGGGTCTCCCAAATGGCCTCTTTCCATCAGTTTTCCCAACCAAAACCCTTAATACACCTCTCCTATCGTCCATACGCGCTATATGCCCCGCCCATGTCATTCTTCTCGATTTCATTACCCGAACAACATTGGGTGAGTAATACAGATCATTAAGCTCCTCATTATGTACGAGTAGTTTCCTCCACTACTCTGTTACCTCGTCTGTCCTAGGCTACGGTGCCGTCTACACTATTTCTTATTAGGAATGTCAGTAATTATGATGGTTTTTCAATGTTATTAAATATGACTGCTGTTCAGTTTCAATAACCAACTACGGTGTGAATTCTTGTTATGCACATGAAACAACGCTTTAAAACATGTAAGGAAGGAATAGTTATATTTGTAGACTGCTTCTGGATTGCACAGTTTAATAGATATGACAAGGATCTCAAACAAATAATACCATTTTACAGGGCTGTAAATTAGAAGTTGGGAGATGTTGAATTTCGGCCAGGACGTTGTTTACGATTCACAGAGTGACACTGATAACATATTGTTTTGTGGTTATGTATCCGCTCTAATGATTCGCTCTCAAATATTTTCAACGTTTTTTCGAGTTCCCCGGATTTGCACAATCTAATTACCTACGTTCCTAAGGTCGTTATTTTAAAATGTTTATTCATGTACTTTACAGGTCATTTAACAACACTCTTCTAACTGCAAATTTATTAACCTATCAAAAGTTGTAGGAAAATTATGTGATTCACCTAGAGTCGGTCGTAATTATGCAAACAACGTACTAAACGAAGATTTTAAGCAGGGTAGCTCCTAACACATGTCAATTCCTTTAGCCGTGCGGCCTAAAGCTTATGTCTGCAGCCGCTCGATTGCTTGGATCGTGGTTTCGAATCCCGCTGAGGGCATGAAATTTCGTCTCCTGTGTTTACTGTATGTTGTGTAGGTAGCAGCGTCTGCGACAGGCTGATCACTCGTTCAGACGAAGCCTTGTGGGTGTGTGTGTGTGAGAGAGAGAAGCCTAAAAAATGAGGCGGCCTGGCTCCATGTTGGACTGTTGCGCCACAGGAAAGGAACTACCACATTCTGCACTCATGAGCGAAAGGCCATCCTTCTCTTGTGTTGCGCGCTTGTTATGGGTTAGCCCATTACTGAACTCTCACATCTGTCGGATAATTAGCCATGAATATTGTTAACTGGTGATAGCAAAGTAGGTCCAAACATGTCTTACAGGCTACATTCGAAACAATGTCACAATTTTCAATACACAGAAGACATCTTCAACAGCACCGCACTGTAACGGTATTATCAATATTTATACAGAACTTACATGACTGTAGGAATAGAGCTTGTTTACACATAAAATACAAACCTCACCGTTTAATTCATTTTGCATGACGCTTTGTTGGAAATGCGTAGCCTAATATTGCTTTTCTCCCTTTCGTAGATGAGGGAGAATATGCCTGAAGGCAGAAAGGTCATGTCGACTCTTGTTCTTCCACTACGGCAACAAGAGCATGAAGGAAGGAAGGCAGTTCAGAAATACGTAGAGGCAGTTCTGATTAGGGCTCCATGCGTGAAAATATGAAAGACAAAAGAAGAGAAGAGAATAGAAGAGAAGCGAAGAGAATATTACCTGTGAGCCGAGGAATCATCAGTCCTCCTGGGTGAGGAGACTAAGGAATAGGAATAATGAAATGGTTGTGGATACAATACGTAAATTAACAAATGGAAGCTTCTATTTTATGAACCCTCATGAAAGTAAATGGAGGCTCTCAGCGCCCCTTTATCGTGTTACTTTTGCCCCAGTAACACTAAAGCCCCTTCTTGTGGTTCACACATTGCAGAATGACTAGTTAAAAAGTTTCTGGCAAAGACAGTAACAAACTAAAGCGACGTTCACGGCGAAATTAATAGTGGACCAAAATTCAGAAAATTCTTCATACCAGTCAGTTCAGAATATTTTAAAGTCCCTGCGTAATTGACAAGGCATTTGGAAAATGTAGTTAACATTTCTCTGCATAGCAAACTAAAATATCTCAACTATTTATCTCGATCGTTTCCACATACCCCTCCATTTGAAACATTCACCTCCCGAGTATAATAGGACAACTTGCAGTTAAAAATACCTGCACTTTTCTATTCTGGTTCTAGACTACGTAAGTTCGCTGTGGCCCTAAATGTGACCTTTTTTGTTTACATTCCTTCCTATGATAATGTGTTGCGGCCTTGAATATGGTCATTATGTTTCTTGCTTTCTCCCGTCGTTTATTCGCTGTTTCTATTTGCCTGCACCGAGTTATTTCTTCTCCTCCATCTCACTGAACTAACTGTTCACGTCATCTGCCTACATTCCTCAACCAATTGCACTATAACCATAAATATTTCCACCATGAAGACTGACGCAATATGTTCCTCCGAAGCGCCGGTATGCACCTACAAATCTGTGTGGTATCACGACACAATGACCAAAACAGAATACACTACAAAACCGACAAGACGACATTAAGTGGGCAATGAAAGTGGGAAGAAGTTGTGGCTAGATTCGAAGTTATGTCTGCAGTACTGCTCAAACACTTCAATCCGGGGAAGCAAACTTTTCGTGTTAGTAAAGACTGTGACATCAGGCAGGCTCCATGAAGTGTTTCGGGCCTATCTCACAGAACCCGAATTAGCTGTCTGCGCGTTATCGAACTGTACACTAGTTCTGAGAGATAGGGAGGTGCACTGTGTTGTAGCAGTATTGATCCCTCTTATCCGGAATCTATAATGACGGAATATGCGCTTCTCGGATTTGCATTTGTGTGAATAACTTATTAATCTTTTGTGGCGTTACCTTCCCTTTATCATAGTTCTATCAGGCAACAGGTTACAAATGAATGATCAAACACTAGAGTAGGTCATACACAGATTTACATACTTTAAATATTTCCATTAGCAGGCAAACACTGAATTTTCAAGCGCTTCATTCTTATGTGTTGATTTAGACACGGAATTTTACTAAGCACGCCATTGTTTTGACAAAAGATTGTAGGGCGTTACTTAGGCGCAGATAAAACTGTGGAGTCATAAGAGATTTTAATGATAATGGGCGTAATGGTATGTACTGGATTCAGCTGGCTCATGGAGAAAGGGAGTGGAAGCCAATTTTGAATATGACAACAGAACTATGAGATGAAAATACTATGGGAAATTTGCGTACTTGAATGATCAATAGTTTGTGAGAAAGACTGCTGCACAATTCAGGTCTGCAGTTAACGGCGTATCGATCTAAAGTAATGATGGACTCCGCCTTACATGTCACTGCTAATGACAAACACAGGCCAAACTTTGTGCGAAAGAAAATATCAAATTCAAGTTAATCTTTATTTTAATGCGCTGTTCTGAAATAATTTAAGGAATCAGCAGGCATAATACATTAAAATAAAAGTCTATTTATCTTAATGAGGTACAAAATTTAAAAAAATATACAAAAATATACACGTTGCGCATGTTTCATGAGTGTGTTTGTGTGTACGTATGTATGTATGTACATATCTATGTATGGTGTGCGTGTGTATGTATGTGTATATGTATTATGTATATATGTATGTATGTATGTGTGTATGTATGTATGTATGTATGTATGTATGTATGTATGTATGCATGTGTGTGTATGTATGTATGTATGTATGTATGCTTGCATGTATGTATGTATGTATGCATGTGTGTATGTATGTATGTACGTGTGTACGTATGTATGTATGTACGTACGTATGTGTGTATGTATGTAAGTATGTATGTATTTATGTGTGTATGTACTTATATATGAACGTATGTATATATGTATGTATTTATGCACACATATACGTTATACATATGTAAGTATGTACGTACATATGAATATATACGTATACATGTATGTACTCGTATTTGTATGTGCATGCCTGCATTCACCCTTACACTTTAATATGTAACTATGCACGTATATATATATATATATATATATATGTTTACTAGCATATGTACGTATGTACACGTGCGTATTCATGCATGCACGCATTTCTTTTGATACAAACACAGGTTCAGTATATGTATCTGAATGTGTGTGTGTGTGTGTGTGTGTGTGTATGCGGTACGTATATATGTATATGCAATATGCCTGCGTGTATGTATGCATGTATGTATGAATGTATGTATGTGTACATATGTATGTAGAGTATATGCATGCATGCACGCATCCCTGTATGTATAAATATATGTGTATATATATATAATTATTTCTTTATTTATCTTTATACTTTTAACAATCCGAAAGCGCAGACAGTACTCTCACTCGCTATAAGCAAAGCAATAACAACATAAATTGAGTACTATGAAACAAATTCGAATTTTTGTTTTTATGTTTCCTTTTAATAAAAAGTGACATTTCATTAAAAGTAACTTCGTCATATCCTTAAATTCTGCAAGTAAATGTATTTCATGCAATGAATACGGTCAGGTGAAGTCTGCAATCCCTTTCGGTAGTTGAATGGAAATATTTGGAGGCTAATGAATAGGAATAAGTTTTATACTTCAAAGTCATTGATGGCAGTCATTGAAGGGCTTTAGTACTTGATAATGAATGATATTTAATTTGACTTTGGGCTGGGTGTCGCGTAGATTCTGTGAATTGGAATACATTTTTAACACGAGAGTTTGTTCTCAGGAATTTAAAAAGGGCTTTCTTCCCTTCCTGTCCATTTTACATTACAAAGTGAAAGTAAAAAATGAAGACGGATGAAGAAACTGAAGACAGCGCATCATATCGGCAGACATATGAACCCACACGTCCGTCTGACGTCACGCTACAATTGCCGCAGCCACCACAACCAAGCCGTTCTGTAACTGTGTGTGTGTTTGTGTGTGTGTGTTTGTGTGTGTGTGTGTGTGTGTGTGTGTGTGTGTGCAGACACATAACGAAAAACGAGAGTCAAAGCTTGTCTTCATGGTTTTGTCTGCAAGGAAACGGGGAACAGAGTGCAAGAATGATCAAATTTGAAAATCATTTCAAGTATCTAGTAGACGTCACCTGCTTGTATTTCGTACAATGAATCTAATATATCACGCTTCATTTTATATTATATGAGCATGACGTCTGACACACGAGTGTACCTTACCCTGAAGTCTACAGATGCATTTTCTACTTTATACCTTGAGGAAGTCGTTAGAATATGCGACAATCAAAAGGGTATGTACTTCAAACTTACGCTTCTATTTCTATGTACTTTAAATAACTGCAGAATATAGAAAATTTAATGTTGAAAAAGAAGATTCTGATATAGAATGGGTATGCAGCGCACAAGGGACAGACGAACACATGGAAGAGCTTATTCGGAAAACCTGAAGAAAAAAGTTCACTTTGACAGACACAGATGACAGAATATTATTAAAACTGATCATAAAAATGCGGTTTGAAAAAGTCTAATTGTTTATATGGCAAAATACTGCGTTATTTTTAACACGGTGGTGGACTTTCTAGTTACTTAATTCATCTCTTGATTAGATAGGCCACTGTAAGCTTATTCTAAATATAATAAGCTGCATGTTTCCTGACCAAACTACAAGGCAATTTTATTCAATAGCATGAGAGTTAAGTTCAGTGGAATTGTTTCTCATGGCCTTTGTAACGCTCTCAAACTCCAAATTCTATAAACACGAAATCGTCTGATTTTGTTCCCAGTCACGCAGGACGTAAAATATGATAAAGCTGGAAAAAATAACAAAAAAGTACGGCTGTGTGTAGCGGACGTACGGTTGGATATGTCATGAACACTGTTATTTCATACCAAAGGTAGCTGTTTATACAACCATCACGACAGTGATTTGAAACGGACAATATCTGCGGGCTGGTCAGCTACAGTCAAAATGCGCTGAGCCAGCGAAAATATTATTACAATTCCGCGACCATACCACAGAATTGTACAGCGCTACTGGGTTCGTGTGCGCCATTTAGTTTGAAATATTCCTGCTATCCTAGCGTTAGATAATCTCCCCGACAATTTCTCTGAGCCAGTGCTGTTTCCACAACCATTTCCTCTCTCTTGGAGTCATAATCCTGAGCTGCGGCCTCAGTCTATCAACATTTAGGACAAAGGCAACTGAAATTGGGTCCAGCTGTCCGCCAACGTCACCATTTAAAACATTCACTATTGAGGAGAAGGTGGAAAATTTTCATGAGCGAGGAGCACAGATTTCCTCTCCGGAATTTTTTTCGTCCGTGTTCCATTCCTGCTAGCGACTTCATTGTAGCAGCAATTCAGGTTTCTTGTGAGGAAAGGAGTTTGTGCCAGTGACAGAAGAATTATCAAGAGCTTGATTTATGTGAGGGGTTTGGTTGAAGCAGCTCAGCAATAATCTCTCTCCCGTTTTGGTCGCACAACTTTATGATCGAGTCTGAGTCACTGGTTACTAAAAGTGTCACGTGAGCTGCTACCCAATATTCAATTACATAAGAATATATGATCCTTAAATTTGAACCATCACGATACGCTCAGTTCTTCTGAAATATTCTAAAAAAATATTTCTAAGCATCGAGGTTTATGATAAAAGTGTTTATGTGACTATAAATAAATGTAAACCTACGTCGAATAATTTTTCTGCTTCCTTAGACTACTGGGTTCTTTAATACATAAAAATTCTATTCGCAGATGCAAGTTTTCTTCACTAAAAGTGAAGCCTGCCTTACATAAAATAAAACTGCTATGCAATCAGCACCGCACCATACACAGTTCACACTGTTACAGAAGGTCCTCTGTGTTACGTAGAATATAATAATTGGAAATAAATTTTCATGTCTTCGACACTACACGTGCGTTCATCTTACCCTCTTTTCATGATTAATTCATGAAAATCCAACAGCAATTCATCCAGGTCTCTACGCAACATTTATTTTTTTTTGTGTGTGCAAAGAAAAATGCTTAGAGACAGCATTGAACCTAGGTCAATATTTCTTGGTAAAAAGTCACAAAATTAAATCCATTGCAGACTTCGTAAAAGAGGGACACCACTATTCCCACTTCAGGCAGGGATTCTGAAACATTTCCGCTTGTGTAGCACTAAATGAAATTTTATAATTTCAACATACCCTTTGTATATTTTTTGTATTTAGAAAGAACAGCTGAAATTGGAACGTTTGGCTGACAGTAGAAATGAGTTATACACGATTCGGCAACGGAATGTGGCAATTTTCAGATCTCTCTCTTGATGAATTGGTTTCAGCGTAAGAAACACAAAAAATTGCCATTCGAAATTCACCTTTTACATCTTAAAGCTCCTAAGCGGTCTCCCTAGCATGCAACAAATTGGAATTTAACCGTAACTCCACAAAGGCACAAAATTTGTCCCTGACTTTGCAATGCGTGAGTTGCAGCCGAGTTCTGAATATCATCGCATTCTTTCGTGTCACGTTCAGGTCGAAATGGCACATAAGTTCGAAATTAGAGGCACTGATAATCGTCCGCTACGAAGTTATGGTTAAATGCTGATCACAGCTACAGGAATGTACTGCATGCCTGGCAGAAAACTTAGAATATGTCGTGTTTTATACACAAAAAGTAGACATTTAATGACGTTTTTGTACTGATAACACGTATTTTTTTCTTCATGTTTGCACACTTTATTATCCAATTAATGCACAATATATAATATGTAGACACAATTAAAATTACAAAATATTTAAAATTGCTCCAACATGTCTCGGATCACAGATGATCCATCATCAGGGAGCCTTTTACAGTGTTTGACTAAAAATTACAAGAATGATTCTATCGTGTCCGTTGACATGGACAAGGTCGGTGTTATGGCAGCATTTTCTGACCCGTTGTGCGTGCGTGTAGTTCACTGTATATGAAGGCACTGCCTTGTCCATGTCAACGGACACGATAGAACCATTCTTTTAATTTTTAGCCAAGCACTGTAAAACGCTCCCTGATGATGGATCATCTGTGATCCGAGACATGTTGGAGCAATTTTAAATATTTTATAATTTTAATTGTGTCTACATATTATATATTGTGCATTAGTTGGATAATAAAGTGTTTAATTATCATTGATGGACGGTGCAAAAATGAAGAAAAAAATACGTGTTATCAGTACAAAAACGCCATTAAATGTCTACTTTTCGTGTAAAAAACACGACATATTCTAAGTTGTCTGCCAGGCATGCAGTACATTCCTGTGGCTGTGATCAGCATTTAACCATAACTTCGTAGCGGACGATTAGTTAGTTTAATCGTATTTTTTTGCTTCTTATATTCAACGCAGTTCATCAAAACGGCAATCCGAAAATCGTCAAATTCTATTGCCGCATCCTGCATAACGTTGCCAGCAATGCTGTGGTAAGTGACTTATTTTGTATTCATTTCTTAAAATTCTAGCTCTTTTGCACTTCGATTTTTATTAAGGCCAGTATCAGTCAAAATGGTACGTATGTCAGTAGTGGTACGCGAACCACAGTTGGAGAAACTTTGCTTTAAATCATGTAATGTTTATATATATACATAATACGTAACTTAGGAAACTATATATATATATACATATATATATATCAGTTTAGCAGTTGGAGGCTGACGTAAAGATGTGCAGAGTTATACGTAATTACGAAAAAAACTTATGTACTGAGAACATTTTGTTACTGTATAATCATCATCAAAAAGATACGTCACGAGCTATTCAGATTGTCATAAAAATACACAAAATAGCGTAAATACAGTGATTATAAATCCAAACAGAAGTCATTTTATTGACGGAAATCCTTAAGGGAAATTTCCTGCCTTTTTGGGGGGGGGGGACTGAACAGAGTTCTTCAACTCTCTTCGCAGTCTGATGGATCTTTGAATACTTCAACTATATTTTCATGTTTACTGCAAATGTTAGGGTCTACAAGGAAGACGCCACTATATTCAGCAAACAAGCCCAGAGAAAAACAAAGTCTCAATCGATCCAGAATCCCCATAAACATTCAGTCATTGGAATTCGGGCTTTTCTTCAGAAAACAAGAGACATATATAATCTATTCAAATATCTTTGGAGATTCTGAAGTTTCAGACTACTTTGTTATTTCGCTTTATTTTATTCTTCATATTTCAACTCCGGAAAACTTTCAGAATTATTTGACATTTAGAGAACCGTGCACCGTGTTATGTTCTTATAATAAAACCAACGAGATATATTAATTTCTCAAATTTATTTTTGGAATCGAATTCTACATGTTTCGGACAGTTTCACTGTCCATCATCAGGAGTATAGCACTGTACACACAACAATAGTTAGAGGCCATGCAGGTTATGGTCACTGCTTGCTAGCAAGCAGTCACCAAAACCTGTATGACATATACCTATTTTTGTGTGTACAGTGCTAGACTCCCGATGATGGAAAGAGAAACTGTCCGAAACATGTAGAATTCCATTCCAAAAATAAATTGGAGAAATTA
>Ga0123355_10008164_pt1 | contig 15806 bp, 11 predicted proteins | sample TergutEmb28metaG_3_FD_89872 | JGI IMG/M metagenome (GOLD analysis project Ga0123355, IMG submission 89872) | Embiratermes neotenicus P1 segment gut microbial communities from Petit-Saut dam, French Guiana - Emb289 P1 | ecosystem: Host-associated > Arthropoda: Insects > Digestive system > Gut ...
CGACTGGGACTATTTCAAAGTCATTTAGAAAATACATGAGCAACATACCAGGAAAACATGAAGTCAAGGAACTACAGAAAACAGCCATATTGGGCACTGCACACATACTTCGGAAAGCACTAATGTAAAAGTACAATAGATTCAACACTGAAACTAACGATATAAGCACCATGAATAGTAGCAACAAAATAGCTGCAACACTGTATTCCCTAGGGACATAGTTTGTCTCAGGAATATAAGTATAAATACCTTGCATAAAGGATATGATGGTGATGATGATGATGATGATGATGGTAATAATAATAATAATAATAATAAGCATAATGAATAGTAACAACAGAATAGCTGCAACACTGTATTCCCTAGGGACGTAGTTTGTCTCAGGAATATAAGTTTAAATACCCTGCATAAAGGAGATGATGATAATACTAATACTTCTACTACTACTACTACTACTACTACTACTACTACTACTACTAATAATAATAATAAATGAATGAACATGCTTATTAACGTGCACTGGTTGGTGTATCGTGTGAGTATAACACGTCATTTAGTGCACGGACATGGAACACACAAATTTCATTTGAAGTCTCCGTTAAATTGTAATCCTATGTAGCCTGAAAAATACGAGAGCACGTTCTGCCCACTGCTTCCCCAATATCCGAAAGAGCATTTGTGTGTTTAAAGGTTCCAAGTTATCGCCTGAAGATTAGCATGGGAACTGGCGGAATGATATCGACAGGAGAAAACCGCAAAACTAGAAGACATACCCATCCATGTGACAAATTATCCACCACAAATCTCACACTGATATGGACTTGGGCCGAACCCAGGCCTCTGCGATGACAGGGTGGCTACTAACTGGCCGAGAAAAGGGCACTGTCTTCTAAAGCAGGTCGTATTTAGATATTCAGTTCCTACTCCACAGGAAAACATGCAGACTGATGTGGTTCAGATTCTTCTTGTCATCGCGTAGATGGAAAGTGACAAACTGTATCTTAGAGAAACAGGAAGGGTGGGCGCGCACTGAATTCACTTGGCTATGAACAGGCAGGAATCAGCTGCGGCTTCTTGCAGACAGGGCAGTGGAATCTGATTACAATAAATGCTGATACTTAGCTGGCTAGCTGAACGAAGGACGTCTGCAGCAGAATTATACGCAAGTATGAGATGGACAACGAATTATTTATGCATTCATAGAGCGAAATTATAAATACATAAATAGATAAAAGCAACGTAAGCATAAAGATGGCTTTACATGACGGAGTAAGGTCCAGTCACGTGGCTAGAGTCGCAGAGTGGCCGATATTGAGTACCGGACTGCATATCTGATGAGACAGTTACGTATGTTCAGGGGTGTTGCGGGTAGTGTGACTGGCAGGTAAAATTACAAAACCGATATAAGAAAGACGCCACCTTGTCCTCTTTCACCACAAATCTAACAAGGACATACGGAAATGGGAGCAGCCACAAAGTCACTGTGAGGACCAGTCTCGGTGTCTTATACGTTACATAGCGGTGCACGTAAACAGACAGGTTAAGGCAGCGGCCAAGCTCTGCTATTGCATGCAATCGCATCGCTCTCCGCTAAGAGGTTACTGTGCCATCCTGAGGGTTCAAACCGGCACTAAACCTCCCCACCCCCACTCCCCTCAAGGTTCGTGATTCCTCCTGTGCAGTCCTTATTGGTTCATCACGATGTCAGTAACTGTATAGTGTAGAACGTAGAACGGCCGGATGATAGTGAATTGGAAAGAACACGAAAGGAAGAGGCTTTGATATAATTTAAGGCGCTATTTAGGCATACCTATGGGGGAACTGAAGAAAATCATGAAAAATATAGGACAAGGGTGGTCGGTATTCCGATCCAGATTCTAACCCCGCAACTGCCAAGTACGAATCACGCTTTGAACAAATCTTTATCTCTAAATATCATCGAAAGTTAAAAAAAATAATTGGTAGAAATTTAGGTAATATGGAATAAGACGCCGCGTACTTCGGTAGGCAGATACCAAACTACATGGCGACACGTTTCCAGGAGGTACTAACGTTAAAATTCTTCGCCATGACAAAATAATCTAACGTTTTACTTTACTAACGTTTACGTCAAGAAATCTCAAGCTCACAAAGGCAGTTACCTCTGACAAATGTACGTCGTTAACTTCTTTAAACCTAGACGACAAGCTCCTTTCGAAACTACCGAATTTCAGCCACGGTTCAAGCCACGTCATCTTCCCATCTACGTCACATTTCACTTCCGACTATTTGCTTTCAATTAAGTTAAAGTGATCATTATATTCTGCCGTCGCTCTACGAAAGTTCCGTCAAGCCGTTCATGAGATTACTACTAGCCTTATTGCTTCCGTTTCACTTGACTTCCACACCCCGTCCTAAAGCGGAACTGTTTGTATACTACGCTTTCATAATCTGGTCCCACAGTGTTTATGAAGGGTGAATAGGATAGGTGCGTGAAGCAAACAGCAATAATCTATTTAAAAAAGGTAAAGGTAAAGTGCAAAAATTTAAAGATCAAGATATATAGAATTATAATTTTGCCTGTTGTTTTGTATGGGTGTGAAACTTGGTCGTTGACACGGCGGGAGGAAAGGAAGCTGAGGGTGTTTGAGAACATGGTGTTGAGGAGAATATTTGGACCTAGGAGTGAAGAGGTAACGGAGGAATGGAGGAGATTGCATAACGAGGAGCTAAATGATTTGTATTCCTCACCCAATATTGTGCGGGTGATAAAATCGAGAAGAATGAGATGGGCTGGGCATGTGGCACATATGGGTAAGGAGAGGGGGTGTATAGGGTCTTGGTGGGGAAACCGGAGGAAAGGAGACCACTGTTTTATAATAAGTTTATTGTATGCTTCTACACGTTTCGAGCACTATGTGCTCATCATCAAGAGGTCAATATTGTATTATACACGTACAGCATCTGGTATCATCACACTCTGTAGGTGGCCGTCCGATGCACAAGTTGAGAGAGGACAGAGTCCTCTTTCAACCTGTGCACCGGACGGCCACCTACAGAGTGTGATGATACCAGATGCTGTATAATACAATATTGACCACCTGATGATGAGCACATAGTGCTCGAAACATGTAGAAGCATATTATAAACTTATTCTAAAACAAGATTTTGTGCATTAAGTTGGTTAATTACTAAGATTATACTGAGAAGCACGGTCAGCAAAACATCAAAACTATCATCTTCAAAAGAGCCTGCCCTGCAAGCTGTTTACTTGTTTACTGTAAACCTCCCTTTCCCCTGTATTTGAACTCACACATACCTACATAGGTGTTTTAGAGTTGTCTGCCTTCTTGTGGCTAATTCTAATAACACAACAATTTATTTCCATTTTACAATCTCTATTTCACCAAGAATATCCATTTCCTCGCTGCCAGTCCACTCCCACCTGGTCTAGCTTATAATACACCGCTTTACCGACTGAGCGATTATGGTCCAGCATCGACAGCAATAGTAGTAATGACAGCAAGTATTCCGAATTACCAGTATTTATGTCACGCAGTTTCGGGTCTGCAATTTTAGGCGTGTTCGCAAAATTGCGAAAAGCGACTACTAGCTTCGCCATTCGCCTGTAAAATCGTTCTGTCTGCGCGGAACAACTCGGTTTACACACCCACGAATTTTCACGAAATTTGATATTTTAGGATATACGAAAATCTGTCGAGAAAATTCAAATTTCATGAAATCTGACAAGAATAGCTGAACTTTACATCAATACGTATGTACATTCCTCATCATATCTCGCTCATATCTTCTTAGGCCGAGTCACGAAAAAGTTGTGCAGAAAATCAAAACACGCATTTTATGTTCGGTAATTTTTTCCCCCGAAAATCGTGCCGTTTATCAGATAATGTGGAAAAATCCTGTAGAGTCTGGCAGGTCACAGATAATTATATGGCGCATGCGCACTGCCTGCTGGATACCTAAGGCTACGGACAGACACTCAGAATATGTAATACTTGCATCTTTTCCAGGACAACAATGGTGACGCGAACGCGCCTCAGTGTTACGTTGTACGTACACTGCCTGTCTTGCTCACATGTACGTACACCTTTTCGTTCTCATTTCTGTGCGAGTTTCTTGTCCAGTGCCGCTCAAGTGCGGCAACTTCTCCGACACTTTAGCTATGCGGGTAGTCTACCTACAATTCTGATATCGTTCCATACGAGTGTCCAGTCGTGATACGAAGCTGCAGACGTATTTGTTAAGCACCTGTGATTAATTCCATTTAATCGAAACAAATTTCATTGTTTCCTTCTAACAGAGATAACCGTAAAGTTACTGTGTTTAATTACGCGCCAGTATTGCTCCACGCCTTCTTAGTCTCGGCACAAGGTGGATGTGAAAGTTGAGCTTTGTGGAATGCCGCTTTACAGGCGTCGAAGGAGCCTCTTATGCCCATCGGCCCCAGAACCAGGCCCGATTGTGTAGAAAAGTAAAACGTCGTTTGCCTAACAGAACCCTGTATTCAGCGGTAAGGAGGGTCTGTGGCCTACTCAATGTCATGGCTTAGCTATACTGGCTCCATATCGAGTTTCACTGCGTTTGTTTGATCTAGTGGCATGATGTTTCATTCAAATGAATTCATATCCTTCGGGTAGCACCTTTTTTGAAGTTCTGTTGCTTCGAGTGAGCAACGCTGTTTCCCTTTACAGGCCCACTGTGTTGTGAATTGCTTGGTATATACGGATTTGTAGACACCTTATGGCGGGTACGTCTGTAGTTCCATGCCCTAGATCGAACGCGTGCAGCAGGAACGTCAGTGGTGACGTCGATGGCTGCTGCGGCGGCGGCGGCGTCGGCATCGGGGCAGTGGCACTCGGGGCGGGACGGGAGGTTCTAGTGCACTGTCGACTGCACTTGCATGTTTAGAACGTCAGGTCGCTTGTGAGGTACTTGCATCCCGGGTGCCAGTACATCGAGGTACAGCATGATCCCCTCCACGCGTCTATGTACCCACCAATGTTGTAGCCGCCCCTATTCTCCCATATCGACAATCAAAACCGCCTCTTTTACCCTAGTAAAAATCGATCTGCTGGGGCAATTCTGGCAACACCGCTCTAGCGCCAGCAAGCAAGCAAGCAACCAACGAATGAACCCCATCTCCCCCATACCACCGCCCTCTCGATGACGACGAGGTACGTCCCATCCCAGGAATGAAAAATTATCGTGGTGGGTGAAAAAAACCCTACTGTCACTACATACTATATATCGACCGAGAGGAGCGGCGTTGGATGAGAAAGCAAGGCACTTCGGGGATCTCAAACGCGAAGAGAAAATTCTTTTCTCCTCTCTTTCAGAGTTCTCATTCCAGCTCGTCCGCACACCCCCTATTCAAGCTCTGGTGTACCGGCGCTTGAGAAATAAAAATAAAAATAATAATAATAATAATAATAAAAGAGAGACAAGCGAAGGAATAGAAACAACAAACCGAAAGCATGACAAACGAGAAGCAAACTAATGTAATGGTTGTTTTAGGCGTCGAAATGGTTTATGTTTTCATTCGGTTTTATCCTTTGAACAGCACAAGATTCGGCCTACTGGGAACTATGGGTGGTGGTGGTGCTGCGAAACTTGGTCATAACTAAACAATAGGTGGAGGGGAGAAACCATGGCCTACCTCAATCCTCTCTCTGTAAAGAGAACTGCGATCCGAACGAAACAACTGGGAAATGAGAGGGGTGGGGGTGGGGGGGCGGTGGTAAAGAGCGCCGTGTTGAAGGCGACCTATTACGCATCTGTATGGGGATCACGGGGCATAAGAATGGCAGCCTGTTGAAAAAGTGCGTTAAGGGTACTGAACACAGTAGCCACTAAGGAGCAACACATCTTCTAAACGACAACAAGTAACACAGCTGGTCTAGAGTATCCATATTTAAGTTCGGAGACTTTGTCTTAATTTGGTCTGCGGTACTTCGTCTAAATTGAGGGCTCTTCCATTTTAGGAATCACCATCACATTGTGTTGATCAAATCAGGTACCAAAGGTGCGGACCGAATAACACAACCGTCACGTATTGTATCTTCGCGTATACTTATGTATACAACTCTACGTGTTTCGGCCAAACTGTACGGCCATCATCAGGCAGTCTACAATCCACATAAAGCAAGTGTGACCTAGGAAGCTTCTTTCTACATCACGTGTGATACTTGAAGTTTATGTAATTCGGTCTACGTTCTTGATGGCCATCTCAGTGCTACACTGATGAACCCCGAAAGTGAAGTGTTATAACAACCCTGAAATTCTATAGATAAAAGTACGTCTTCCCTATGCACTCATGCGAAGAAGAGTTGCAGCTGGGCAAAAATGTAGGTCAGCGGTGAGCTTCACGCCCCGACTGTCTTACTCCCAGGGGAGGATCATATGGTATCAATTATATGGGAGGATGGGTGAGCCCCAGAGCCGGGCTCGAGATTTTGCAGAAAGGAGTAACTTCTTGCCTTTTCCGGGAAATGAACCATGATTCCTCAGATGCCCAGCCCGTAGGCCAGTCACTGTACTGACTGAGTTATCCTGGCTCCGAAGTTCAGTTAATTACAAAATTCGTATCTCTCTCTTTGGGTGGGAGGGGGGACAGTTCATTTGTACGGCGACTAGGCTGTCCCTGGGCGACCAAGGTATCAAAATTCTATTTGTAGCAGGGGGCCAGATGCTCTCCTCCTCTCCACCAGCGACCAGACAGGATCTGGGGCCCAACTAGCCACTTATTCAATAGATAATGGGAGTCTATTTTACCGGGGATAAAGTGAGAGCTGACTGCTCACTTCCATCCAGTTCCGACGCTAAGAATGCGTGGAGCTACACCTACACTACCCTCTGTGCTTTCACGGTGTGGTGCTTACTTGAGCACTAGGAAATAATTTGCCTTAACTGTAAGGTAAATAAGTAGTTGTGGGAGTTGTTGATTGCTATTAGGAAACTGTGTACGGACCCTATGTAGATAAATAGTTAAAAAATGTAAACCCGAAGACGCGATCGGAATTAGGGTTTGGAAACTGTTAGGCAACAATCACCTTGACATTCGAGCCGAAGAAATCGTTCAATGTGTTCGACTAGAACAGGAGTGCACAAATCCCGGGCGACTAAATTTAGCATAGTGGCTCCTAATAATTTGAGTTTAAAAATTACAGTTTTCCCTCACGTACAAGAATCGTATCATTTCACGCGCTCCGGAGCAAAAAGCGTCATGTAAGACTGAAGTTCACAGTCACCCCACAATTGTAAGTCCTAAGTATGGAACTTCCTTCATGTAACCCTTCTGGTATCCAGACTTTGGACAGGCTCCTAGATTTTCGGGAAAAAATAGTATACCCCTGGAAGTAGACTTTCATTGTAAACAACTTAAATGTATTCAGCAACTTTTGTGACTATGAAGAGGAGGTGTAGCGGCTCCACCCACACGTGGAGAGGACCTGTCCATGCCTAAGTGCAGTACAAAGAATCTCACACATCTAAGTGGTAAGACAAGTGGTTGGTAAGAGTGCATTAGGTCTACTGTCGACCGGGTTGCCGGCTATCCTGGTCGAGCCGGCCGCACCGCTTAACCCTACAACAGTTACCTACTAACGGCCTCTTGTTTTGTGTTGTTCAGTTGCTATTTAAGGTTATATTTGGTTGTATTTTTTTCTGTGTTGTTTCCGTATTATGTATATATGTAAAAGGTAAAGGTAAAGTGATCCCGTTACAGGCCCAGTGTGGCCCAGATGGTGGGTAGAGGTATAGTTCTACTCTTCCATGCCCGCGGCACTAGAAGGGGGTGAGTGGTCAGCAGTACGCCCCGGCCGCAATTTACCCCGGGAAAGACCCGGTACCCATTTTACAGGAGGCTGGGTGGGCCCTAGGGCCGGTCTGGACGGGCGAAAAATCTCGTCCCCACCGGGATTCGATCCCGGACCGTCCAGCCCGTAGCTCAGTCGTTATACCGACTGAGCTACCCGGCCTACGGCGAGAGAAAGGTTACTCGCTAGAAACTTTTTGTGGTCTGTCAACCTTTTCATATGTGCGGGTTCCTGGAGATATAAAAAATAATTTTAAGGGCTCCTGCATGGAAGAAAGGTTTGGAAACGATGGTATAGAATTAAAAAAATTTCAAACTGCGCCTTTTACAAAACTAATGCAATGAGCCGTCTAAATTGTGATATCACTCCACAAACATCAGACTTCGCTCTATGACATGATGTCGCACACAGAAGCACGGGGGGACGTTTGTGAAGTCAGATATTTAAAAATGACGAAATATTCGTAAGGTCTGAGCACGAGACAACAATGCGGCCACGCGAACTATTCATCAGTATTTATTTTTTACTTCGTTGCAGTGTAACGGTGTATAGGCCAGTAAAATTCTAGTTGATGGTAGATTATAAACTCCGTATGAAGCATCTCTTTAAAGATAAATACACCATCAGCACACCGAGCGACGAACATTTCTAGGTTAGGTGGGGAACTTTAATCGTGGAATGACACGAAAAGTTATGATTAAGCATAAGCAGTTTATAGTGACCGTTCGATATAAACCTTATAATATAGGAAGGGCACACATCGCACTAAAGGCATACTCCAAGAGATTTCTTTGATAATTTGATTACGTAAATGACTAATTTCACAAGAGTTACTTTGCATACCGTACATATCATTTTCCATTTACATATTAAATATTCATTGCATAAACGCGTTTAAAATCTTGACGTACACGGATACGTACGTATATATATATATATATATTCGTATATTTTGACGTTTTGCTGACCATGCATCTCAGTATATTTATCTCAGTAATTAACCAACTTGATGCACAAAATTTTTGTTTTACAATAAGTTTATTTCATGCCTCTACATGTTTCGAGCACATTGTGCTCATCATCAGGAGGTCAAAATTGCATTACACAGTCTCTGGTATCATCACACCTATAGGTGGCCATCTCGTGTACGAGACGGAGTAGAGGAAATAAAAACAAATTTTATGTTCAATATTTCTTTTAACGAAAATCATGCAGTTTATGTAAAAAAACATAAAGTGCACCCTTGTGCAGTCACTGAAATTCTACACAGGCCATACGGCCCATACGGGGAGTAGAGTAGAGGTATAGCTCTGCTCTTTCTTGACCACGGCACTAGAAGAGGGTGAGGGTTCAGCGTCACGCCCCGGCCGCTCTTTACCCCAGGAAAGACCCTGTACCCATTGTCCAGGAGGCTGGGTGGGCTCTAGGGCCGGTCTGGACAGGTGCGGAAAATCTCACCCCCCACCGGGATTCGATCCCCGGACCGTCCAACCTGTAGCCAGTCACTATACCAACTGAGCTACCCGGCCCGTCATGCAATTTATGTGATAGTGTGGAAAACTTCAGTACAGCCAGAAAGGTCACAAATGACAATATAATATGGTAAAGAAAAGTTACGATTTGCAACCGGGTAACTAAGGATATCACACATTCATGTTATTTAATAATTATTTATTGATAACTGATTAATTCCCTCTGATCTTAAAAAAAAAAGTTTTGCGGAAGCACAAAAACTGACACATTGCGCAACGACGTATCTGTCATTACGATCTGTGTGGCCAAACTGTACGTCTAAAGAAGGTCGCGAACACATGAGTATTCTTTTCTCTCAATGACGCCTAACGACCCCTATAATGGTCGTACCGCACCGCTAACCTCTAAACGTTTCATTTTATATATTTATTCAATAAATACAGGTACTAAGTATTTTAAACATGGTATATACTCTCCGTTTTTTCTCTTCAAAATGCAGTTTGTTTCATAATTCTAACATATTTGGTTCCTGTTTTACTCACATTTTATATACAGAATGTGCTAAAATTAAAAAAAAATAATTCCGGTGCCAAAAGGTTTACCCAGAAAATTCATGAAATGACTGAATAAAAATGGAAGAATCTTCACCAACGACAACCGAGATTTAAGCAGAGTACGCCTAATTCCATGCTACAGTCCGAGGGCTTCTCTGCAACAGGAGACGTTTCATTTCCTCAGTAGCTACAAAAACATAATCATTACTTCGTTAATTAATTTTTCAATGAAATGGATATCATCGAGTCCTGGTCTTTTGTTCAATAGTTTACTGAAAAATCAACCAGACCAACGGAGTTAAAATGTCCTTTCATCTAAAATGGCTGCGCCGTGTCGCTGTGTGATAGGTTTCCGGCGTTGTTTCGACACAACAAAGCGGTCTCATCTTCAATGACGGGACGTCCACTTCGAAAGCATAAAAGCTCGCAAAATAATACAGTTACTTCCCCTGCCCAAATTCCATTCAAGAATTTCGCAAAAAAAAAAAAAAAAAAAAACACACACACACACGTCAGAATTCTGCGAATATCACGTAGCTCGTAACAGGCAAATATTTAGTTTTCATTACCTACAAATATACATGGAATAGCTCCAGCTAGCGGGTCCATGAAGTGAATTATTACGAGACGGAGGTACGAGCCATAAAATGTAATTTGGTTGGTACTGTTGAAAGCATAACGGTTTCGGATGTTGGTTAAAAATACCTCTGATTTTCATTCTGCATACTATTTAGAGTGCTCCGTCGGTGTAGTGAATGAGAAAATTAGAATAACGAATAACAGTCGCGACGCAGTGTTGTGTCAGCACGCAGTGGAACAGTGGAACATGAGCTGCACAACAGGTGTCGTGTTCTAATGGCCCCCATGAACGTTAAGTTGTTACGTTTTGAAATCGTCGTTAATTTCTAGGCGCGTTCGCAAAATTGCGAAAGGCGACTATTAGCTTCGTCATGCCTGCCCTTTTGTCCGTCCGTCCGCGTAGAACAACTCAGCTCCCAATTGACGGATTTTCATGAAATTCGATATTAGAGTATCTTTCGAAAATCTGTCGAGAATTTTCAAGTGTAATTAAACTCTGACATGAATAACGGGTTCTTTACATGAAGACCAATATACATTTCTGATCGTATCTCGCTCAACTTCTTAGAAAGAGAAATGTTTCAGACAGAAGTTGTAGAGAAAATGAAGCCACGCATTTTATGGTCAACAATTGTTTGTGAAAATCATGCCGTTCAAGAGATAATGTGGAAAAAACATTGTAGAACCGCACAGGCCATAGACATGTCATACGGCGCATGCGCATTGCATGCTAGATACTCAAGGCTACAAACACACGCTCAGAATATATAATACTTACTGCTTTTCCACTGCACCAGTGATTACGCGAATGCGCCTCAATGTTAGGTTATACTTATATTGCATGTCTTGTTACGTCTTAACATATTACGTGTAAAGGAAAACAGAAGACTTTAGAAAACTGGTTTTGTCTAACACAAAGTTGTAAGCACATAGCATATTCCAGCAAGAACCATCACGTGCTTGCAATATTATCTTGCAATATTATCTTGCAATATTATCTCCCACTGCGGACTGCAAGATACATCGAACGCAAGCAAGGCTGGAGATTGCATCAAGGGTCTGTGCGCAGAGCTCTGGTGATGCTAAGAGAACTGCACTGGCCCTAACACCTTGTCATTCACAGACTGACACTCCAAGTTTGTGGACTCCACTAAAGGCACTTCGACGTACCGTCCACGACTAAAAATTGGCCCGTACACAAATAGAGGAAGTAGAAGTGGGAAGGTGTACAAAAACCTGCTATTATTTTTCATGATAAAAAACAAGTTGAAAATATTTTAAAGTTCGCACGCAATAAGACACAGAACGCTCCAGTGCACAGATGCAAAATTCCTTGGCGCCAAGCCGCTCGGGTCACTAACTTCCATGCAGCTGCGCGTAATATTTAAGTGTTCACAGTATGCAACTTCTGCATGTCAGCAATCGGACGTCTAAATTTTCAGGTAGCTACTAGATGTTCAGTGATATTGGAGCACCTCTGCCTTAATGCTAATAAGGTGGATTCCAGCTTAATCGAATTAAACAGGGTCTTATTCTAGGACGATTAATTGAAAGGCTTCTTCATCGAGAGAAACAGCTAGTAAACTCGTCACCCTCAAAACCCGGAGATTTCGGTTTCTACATAAAACAGAACCTCAGTAGACCTAAGAGCACAGATAAGCTACACCTCTGACAGATAGCCAGCTTGGCTCTCTACCGGCCCGTCTATACTATAATGTCTGAGACTTTCTTTTATATTCGTAAGTCCTGAAGAAACCACCCCACATTCTGAGAGGCATCAGAGGTTTACACCTAAATCTTGAGTTAACTGTACATGATGTAACTTACTGCCACAGAAGCAAATTTTCGCGTGCCCACCTGCATGGCATAAAGGTATGTACGTGGAATTTCACAGGGTGGGATTTCCATTTTGTCTTCGATAATAGCGAAGACGAAAATAATGACCAAGAGAATTGATTCAAAAGCGAATTGGAACAATTATGCATGTCTGATGTCCCTCACATACAGTCAGTTGCAAACTAGAGGGGATGTAAAGGGGAAATTATGTAAAGAAGACATAATGGAAGTGGGATGTATCAGAGAACATTTCGAATTGCGAATTGGAACAATTATGAATGTCTGATGTCCCTCACATACAGTCAGTTGCAACCTAGAGGGGATTTAAAGGGGAAATTATGTAAAAAAGACATAATGGAAGCGGGATGTATCAGAGAATATTTCGATTCTCGTCGTCTGGATTAAAATAGCATGACCGAAACCTCTGAAGCCGTTACACCCTCGTTATTTACAAAGAAACAAAAGGACAAAGCAGTGACAAACTGAATTATAACGTACTTACCCTTCGCGTGCTCCCCGTTCACCTGCCCTCCGTTTCCAGCCACTCTGTCCCTTAACAGAAAAGTAGGACAAATGTTAGCTTCAATCACGAATATAATAGCTTAATATACTACACTATTACAATAGACATTTACAGGATATTATCATATGGAGTGTCCGTAATTGATACGTCATTGTCTGGCTTAGTAAATTATTCACTCGCAGCTGTACTTCATTTACTTATTCACTTACTGTTTCTGCCGATAAACAGCCTCATTTACGCCGTTCAACAGTCAGTCCTCTCTATCAGAAGCCCTTCCTACATTACGCTCTGTGGGTTGCATAACCCAGCACGTGGACCACTCATACATTGAACTCGAGGCACGGATCGATCAGTCTAGACTGTGAAGAGAGACAACCGGTTTTGACCATGCGCACCCTCGTTTAACAAGGTCACAGTTTACGACAAAACACGCACGGCAGAGTTAGGCAACGCCTTGTACAAAGTTTCGAATTATTGGCTACCAGTTGAACGTTTCTTTCTTCACGTATGCACCCCCTCCCCCCCCCATTCCTAACCATTAATTCTTCAATAAATCATAAGGAACGCAGTAGACATGAAGGAATCGTGTGATTTTATTAAATAAATATGCAATAAACAGCAGCCACACCACTGTAAACTATTCAACAATAAACTGATGGTGTGGGCCGGGTAGCTCAGTCGGTATAGCGACTGGCTACGGGCTGGACGGTCCAGGGATCGAAGCCCGGTGGAGGCGAGATATTCCGTACCTGTCAGACCGGCTCTGGGGCCCACCCAGCCTCCTGTACAATGGGTACCGGATCTTTCCCGGGGGTAAAGAGCGGCCGGGGTGTGACGTTGACCCTTCACCACCTTCTAGTGCCGTGGTCAAGAAAGAGTATAGCTATACTCTTTCTTACTTTAGTTGCCGGACTGCTGGCTAGAAGTCAGTATTCGGAAGGTCCTGCGACCGGCCACCTCGACACTGGGTTTTCTTGGTTTCCTTGTATCTAAAAGCAAATGTTGAGATGGTTCCCAAGATTCCAAGTTGCCACTACATGCTTCTCATGTAGCCCTCCCGACTTAAATTTATTAGTAGCCAATTTCATATTTTGTATATAGTAAAATAACCATTGCCACCGGGTGACAACCCAATTGCAGTTAATAAATATTATTATACCTCTACTCCCCCTATGGGCCGTACGGCCTGTACAGAGCTTCAGTGCCTGTACAAGGGTGCACTAAATTGATGGTAACGACCTTCAACAGTTCCCTGCGACATTGCGACAATTTTGCCGAGTCGGATATAAATAAAAACAACTTAAGCTTGTAAGTAAAAAGTCGTCACTATATGGACGTTCAATTCACGAATTTCCCGCTAAAGCCTTTAAAGAATATAGGTTAATATATATACCATAAATTTTAACATCAAAAGATCCTCTCGCCACACAGTTGATTTGTGTTGCTAATGATTTTCAGGATAAACAGTGATTATTTCTCCACACAGGATTAATTGGCTTGTCTGTACAGTGGACAGCGGTGCGTATTGCGAGGTAGGAAGTATGCATTTTAGTAACAAATTTTATATTTCTGTTCAACATGGATTAGGATAAAAAATGTTCAGATTACACAGCCTGATTAGGAATGCGCGTCCTGTATTCTCTAACTTCTATTTTACACGTTTCGTTCAGAGCGATTCTTTGTGGAGAGAAACCAGAGACTGCGTTATATGTATTTATCCCCTGAATGCTAGCATGGGTGTGATATTACAGAGGAATTTTAAATTAACATCAGAACAGATTATTATGAATACTATCGCCTACAGGAGCGTAACGCATTATGGTTCGGTAGAAACTGTGTCTACTTTGAGGACAACATCATCAGGTTCCTCTGAAGGATGGTGAAATTTCTGACACGGTGCTTCTGAATGGTTCTTGGCTCGTCTCTTTTTGGGGCGACTGCCCAGTCGCAAGACCTTTACAACACAAAAAGAACGTTCGGAAAAATTCAGATACAAATTGTTCTTGGTTGGCCTCTTTGTGAGGGGACTGCCCAGTCGCAAGACCTTTACTACACAAAAGAAAGTGCGGAAAAATTCAGATACAAATCCTTGCCTGTTTGGATCCAAAAGGATAGAAGTAATGCGGAACTGGAGTAAACTACACAGCCAGGAGCTTCATGACCTGCAACCCTTACCAAAAATTATCCGTGTGTTCAAATACGGTAGATGAGATGGACATGGCAAATGGCACTATGGGGCGGGGGGAGGGGGAAAGGAGAGCTGTATACAGGGTTTTGTTGGGAAACATGAGGGAAAGAGAACATTTGTAAGATCTAGGTGTAGATGGTAATGTAATGTTAAATTGGACCTTCAAGAAATGGGATGGCAGGGAGTGGCCTGGATTGATTTGGCTTGGGATGGGGACGGTAGACTGGTTCCTGTGAACGCGGTAATGAACCTCCATGTACCATAAAAAGGGGAGAATTTCTTGACTGGCTGCAGTACTTACTGGACAAGGACTCTGTTCCACAGAGTCAGTTACGTGCGTACCCCAAGTGGCATTCGAAGCCACGAGCGGAATTTCAGCGAAGAGTTCAATGTGACCAGCTATGTAGCGAACAGTACAGGAAAAAAGCCAGTGGAGTGATCGCCTTTAAACAACCGAATATTTGTCACTTGCTGTTTGAATCACATATTTCTGTTATGTAGAGTAGCTTTGCAGTAAATAAATAGGGACTGGTTTGTGCAAGTCTCGACTTGCACAAACCAGTCCCGATCAGGCCACGTTGGAGGGAAGTAGCTGCACCAGTATCATGACCTGTACCGGAGGCTGCGTTTACAGTTTTTAGTATTCCTGATGATGGGTGCTGTGATGTAGAGTAGCTTTGCAGTAAATAAATAGGTACTGATTTGTGCAAGTCTCGACTTGCACAAACCAGTCCCGATCAGGCCACGTTGGAGGGAAGTAGCTGCACCAGTATTATGACCTGTACCGGAGGCTGCGGTTACAGTTTTTAGTACTCCTGATGATGGGTGCTGTGACACCC
>Ga0123355_10008165_pt1 | contig 15806 bp, 17 predicted proteins | sample TergutEmb28metaG_3_FD_89872 | JGI IMG/M metagenome (GOLD analysis project Ga0123355, IMG submission 89872) | Embiratermes neotenicus P1 segment gut microbial communities from Petit-Saut dam, French Guiana - Emb289 P1 | ecosystem: Host-associated > Arthropoda: Insects > Digestive system > Gut ...
ACCCGGTGGCAGTGGTTATTTTACATGTAAACAAACATTAAATTGGTTACTACTAAATTTAAGTCGGGAGGGCTACATGAGAAGCATGTAGTGGCAACTTGGAATCTTGGGAACCATCTCAGCTTTTACTTTTAGGCACAGGGAAACCCAGAAAAACCTGTGGCGAGGTGGTCGGTCGCAGGACCTTCCGAATACTGACTTCTAGCCAGCAGTCCGGCATCTAAAGTAAAAAAGAGCAATGCACACATAGTACAATAAATACACATAAGATAACACACACATAAGACAACTACAACAATACACATGGCCAACCAACAACAATTACACACAGGACAACTTAAAACTAGTAACAATATACCCGAGACAACTCAGAATACAACATGTACAAATGATTTCTCCTGGCACAATTTACAGATAATAACTACCTCATGCAAGGTGCTGATACAATGTGTTTACAACAGAATTTGAAAATACCTGAGCCTATCTGCTTTTGGAAGGTACCCATTTAACACAGGCAATTAATTACCTCTGCATAAAATGCCCACTCTGCATATTCCAATGTTTACACTTATGTATTTAAGATCCACTGCATAATTCATGCTTCATATGTATACTACACTCTTACAGAAGAGCAAATGTTTCATTTCTCCATTTTTTACCCCTAACTTCCAACATTTATTATGTGTTTTAAGCCATTCTTCTTTTTCACTTTTCCAAATAGTCTATTAACATATTCTGCACACATTATTATAAATTATTTCTCATTTCCAACAGCTATGTTCCTTTATCAAACACACCACATGAAGCACAGTAAAGGGCAAGATAGTAAACATCTGAGCAGATTTACTTCATCCAGTCCAGCATTTTACTTCAAACTCCATACCAAACATTTCTGTTTATTGGTGATAACTTCACAATTGTATCCACTTCTTATTCTTGGACTGAAGTTTTCCATGCAGTGTTTCATTAGTACAGGTTTTGGTGTATTACATCAATTTTTATAACAGGGTCAGTGCCAAGTGAGCAGTGTACGTGATGTAAGCAGCAAATTGCATTATTTAGCATTCAGTGTACAATTTTCCCTTTCCAGCACAGACAAACATAAAAAGTGGTCTAACCACACATTACCAACAATAATCTGATCATAAAAAAAAGTAGTAATAAGTTCCCTGCTGCAGGCAGTAGAGCTTCTAGGCCTGGTAGCCAAGCATTCATCGTCATAGAGGGTTGAGGTCTAGCAGACAAGGAGATGCACTCCACATGTTGTGTACGCCATAATTCCATGGCGCACAGGCAAAAAGGCTACTTGCACTTTAGCCAAAATTATGAGACAGTTCCTCTAAAACAGCTGTATAAACTCCAGCTAATTTTAAAAAGTGTTTACCTGAAATATTTGGTGTTCCTCGTCCTGATACATTGGCTGAAACCATGTCAGAAAGATTGTCATTCTGATCATTTTCCAATTCCAGAGAGGATGCAACACTGTGATTTGATGCTGCTTCTGAGACAGCTTCCAGGTTATCACTAGTGTTACCTACAAAGCAGTGAACAGTAGACAATTAACTAATCATGATCAAAACAAGATGTTCCTCTAAAATAATTATAAATACCTACCAGAAGACACACAACCACACTCCAGACAACAAATTTTAATAACCAACTCCATACAACACAGTATTTGTTGCCCTGTTGCATAAAACATTCCCTGCTCTTCACCAGACTCTAAGGTGCATTTACACAACAACCAAGAAGTCAGATGAATCCAGTTCACACCCTCACATTCTACTTCTATAAGATCTATTGTAATACTATCATACTAGCCACTCTCGGGTGTCTCAAGTGGTCTCTATCTTTCAGGTTTTCTGACTGCTATTTTGTATGCATTTCTCACCTCCAAACTGTACTTACTACACATCCAATCAATATCCTCCTCCTTGATAAAAAATAATAATAGGCTAACTTTAATGTGCAAATTCAGACTGCTGTATTGTCATTATTAATTACATAATAGCTGTTACAACCATCTAAAAACAACTACAAAACTCCACAGACTTCTCAAATGACACCAACATATTCCATCCCTAAGACCATTATCATGAACAAACACAAGCTATCTGGACACTTGAAGTTCCTTTTTTAAAACACTTCTAATAATGAAAATCAGTGGCCTCTTAAAATGCATTCCAGCTTTGACTTACCAATAGAACCTTCATCATGTGACAAAGAAAATCGAGTTCGCTTCTCTTGACTTTCGGCCCTTTCAACCACGCTTCTGCCTTCACAACCATCGTGTTCTTCCCGGCTCTCTGGCAAGTTCACGTGTACTCGCGCATCCACACATGATGAATGCTCTTCCATGCACAGTATCTGAAAGAGAATACATTCAATTACAATAATACACTTTAGAATAAAATAATACACACATAATAAATAGTCAACAATTTTGTGTATGATTCACAAACACTTCATTTTATACGTCCTGAAGTTTGTAGGGCAACAAAATTTAACAAAATATTCCCAGGCTGACAGCCAAATCAAGTGGTTTACAACAATTAACATTTCAGAGATGGTCTCCATCTTCACCAACAACCTCTAAACCACAGTTTCCATAAAACTAACCTACTGGTGGGAATGACAACAGTGCAAGCTTATAGTTACTATAACAACTGTCATGCTTACTTTCTGTTCAGCAATGAGACCCACACTCTCGCCCACATTAGGAGTAAACGGTATCACCAGTACGTCCTGAGTCCCATGCTCCCCATTATCGTCATCCCCTCCCACATTATCCTCTATCCCCTCTACTGTTGTGGAGGTGGCAGATGATGAAGAACGTGCAGCCCGGCCTTTTCCAACTTGAAACACACACACGCACACAAAAATAACACAACTTCATTGCAAGTACTTAAAAAGCATATTTTATGCCAACCTCATATATACAATTTTTAATGGGCCTTATAAAGCAAAATTTCATTACAAGAAATGATTCAAACTGCAAACAAAGTATGCTCTCCACTTATGTGTATATCACACATTAAAAACACTTACAAACTCTGTGACGTGGTTTCCATTAATCTGTAGAATTCATTCACATTTTCTTTCAGTCTACTCTGAGCATATAAGATAGTCATGTTTCTCTTTAATCAAGTGTCAGTCACAAACTGAATGTCACAGTTTCTGTTACACTGGCAAGAAAATCCACACAACTTGGTGTGTTCTGGTTGGAGTACTAAAAGTGGCACCTAAAACATTACAGGAGATTTTGGAGTTGAAGGTCTTACAAATGCAGCATAGAATGGAATTAAGCATAATTTATCATGCTCACTGAATTACTGGAAAACTACCTGTACCTATACAGTACACATGAAACATATATGCACTACTCTTCAGTTGTTGCACACTGTTCTCAATTTTCCATTGTATGGGTCCTTTCAGAGAAGCTGTCTCAGATCAAGGTCCCACACAACATTTCAGAACAAGTTTTTTATGGGAAGTTTTAGCCTTTCATCAAATCCCCACAGCTGGAGGACCACCTCTTGTCAGCTGTCCAGCAATGCTTATTCAATATATGTGCAATGACCCTTCCATACCTTGAGGCCATCTCCTCAATCTGCAACCTGAAGATATGCTGATGCAGTAAAGAATATATTCTTGGTTGTAAGAAATATCATTGGCGATTTCAAACTGCTCAATGAAAACAGTTTGAGAGTCTTCAATATAGTGAGTTTTTACACTATGAACATAACATATACTACGGGTAACTTATGAAGTGAGTGTAATTTGTTCCTTTTTGGGTAACTCCCCAGCGTCTGAGTCCTAATTGCCGACGTTTCGGAACTCTCTATCAGTTCCATCTTCATAGGCAGGTGAATGAAGAATGTCAGTGGAAGGATTGTGTGTGGTATTTATACCTGGTTGGGTTGGAGCTGAACACAGCTTCAACGAAGACCACATCATCGGATTACAGGTAATCAAACTCCTTTCCACAAAAACCGGCTACATGGATCGTCTCATCAGAGAAGCCATAGAAATAGAGATGCATCCAAACAACATGAACAGAGACGGGGGTTTCAATCTCAGCAAATCATGGAAGCCACTGCTTCATAAACTCAAAGAGAGGAGACAGGCATCCAACACACAACAGTAATTCCCACCTGCACACGCACTTATATACAACCTCCCCCCTCCACTACCTGCTGGACCACTAACCGCCCCGCACAGGCACACCACTTCCTATTGGCTCTGCCACTTCCCCACTCCAATCCAACCAGGTATAAATACCCCACACAATCCTTCCACTGACATACTTCATTCACCTGCCTATGAAGATGGAACTGATAGTTCCGAAACGTCGGCAATTAGAACTCAGACACCAGGGAATTACCCAAAAAGGAACAAATTACATTTAGAACACGGCGAAAGCTTAAAAACAAGAATTATGAAGTGAGACATTTGAAATTCAGAGGGGTTTTCTTTTTTTCTCCAAGCACGGCAGCTTTACTGCACAGAAGATTACATCCACCAGCAATCCCATCACAGTTGCCATGCTCAGAGAAATGACAGAAGAGACATCCCACTTATCAAATCTGTAGGGCACATATTCACAAACCTGTTGCAATCTGAACTTCTTTCATTCAATTTACATATCTCTTCCTCACATTCTCAGGCTAGACACCATACTTGGTGTACAGCTTACCTTTTCCTAACAATCCTGCACCCTTCCGTGGTGTACTAGGAGTTGCTGGCTGTTGTGGCTTCAGGCCACCACCAGTCACGTGGTCATTAGCTGTGGTGTTTCCAGCAGGAAGCTGCATTAGTAAACTGGTCAGCTGCTTCTTAATATCCTCTGGTCTGTCACTTGCATCAGACAATACTGTTTGCAGGAAAGTTACCTGTTGCCAAGGTTATTATTAAGTATGTTTCGCATATGGTACACATGCTGAAGGAGAGCCTTGGAAGACTCAATGAGCAATGTATAGAGCAAGCAACTTTTATCACTTGTGAAGACATGAAATCTGCATACTGGGATCTATAAACACCCTGCAGCAAGAACAGTGAAACAGTCTTCTGGACTACTGTGGTCTTGTACTGTACTTACAAGTTACTGTTAACACACAATGTCATTTGAACGATAAAAAATTAGGTTCCCATATCGAAAGCAACATAGGTCTACTGTGCAAGGAATGACACACAATGTAAACCCCACATCCTCAAATACACTTGCACAAATGACATGAGTAAGTGCAGAATCATGGAACTATTAACATACTTTGTTCAGATCAGGGACAGGTGGTGGGCTTCTGTAAATACAGTACAGAACCTTCAGGTTCCATGAAATGCTGCGAATTTCTTGACTACCTGAGAACCAGTTGGCTTCTCAAGGACTCTGCTCCATGGAGTGAGTAAGTAAGGAAGTAGGTACAAACATATTTTGTCTAAGCACATAAGTTTAGTAAAGCACATTCAGCAAAACATACTAAGCACTGGATTGGCTGTACATGTTATAATTAATGACCATGCCACAAAATTAGATCCTTATTGCTGCCGAGAGCTCTAATTTCAATCTACACTATTCACAAACTACTCATTTTATGTGGCTGCTAAGACACCACAGAATTTAGACTATTTATACCAACAGCCAGCAGGTCTGTAGATAACGTCTTTCCAGTAAAGCTTCACACATTAATCTCCACTGTTGACTCCACACCAAATATTCTGACTCATTATAAATGTCCACAGAGCAGGGCTCACCATAAAGGCACATTACTGAATACTGCCCTCTTAAATTCTGGAAGGACTTTTATCAGAAAGGAAAAGAAACAATTAATTTATATTTTATCTACATGAAATAATGTTTCATCCATGCATAGAACGATACTATACTACAACTCAGTAAGCTGCTCTGAACATCCAAGGGCACAATAACAAAATCCCCTATCAGCCATTATCCTCTTATACCTCAGAACACAACTGTACATGGATGGTAGTATGTCAATGTGATCTGTACCATTTCCAATTTCATTCACACCATAAATATTGCTTTTCCTGTTACATCTTGCCTAATGCCAAAATGTTTACCCTGAAGCCACATGCCCACAAAACAAATAAGTTTAGGTTCATATAAGTGGCATCCTCATGCTGTAAACCCTAACAACTGGATCATTATGATCAATGTGCAATAACTTGTCACTGGATACTGAGCTGTACTATATTTTTAATATTCGGTATACAAATGCCCAAAAAATCATACATCATATCCATGAAGACTATGGGGGGGAAAAAAAATCAAGGATCTTAAGCACCCATAAATATGCAAAATAAAAACTGCCTAAATGTTACCATAAATATTACCAATGAGCTGTAAAAACTTGGTGCAATGAGTTGCAACTGGTCATTGGACAAGTGGGGTTTGATCCCTTATAGGGGCAAGTTTTCTCCCCCAGTGCCATCATGTTCAGGCTGGTTCTCAGGTCCACCCAGCTTACTACCTAATGGTTACTGCGCATAATTAACCACTTACCTCCATCTAATGCCTAGATTTAGATGCTTCAGCAGCACAACAGCATTCTACCCTTTTATAGCTTACCAAATTATGCAGTTCAGCCTCAGTAAATAATGCTGCAGTTCGTGATAACCCCTGCAGCTTTGAACTCATAGCAATCACAGGTCCATCTTCCAGTCCATCTGTTGATCCATCCAGAATTTCATCCAATAAGGAGGATACACAGTCCTAAACACGTAGAAGTTTGTCAGCAACACATACATCTTATACACCAACAGATTACAGCAGAATTAGCAACCCTTCACAGCATATTTCTTTAAGTCCCTTTAATCCACCTACATACCATTCAATCACAAGCTATATTTGCAAGAAAATAACATTTAATTTCCCCCCAAAATAGAGAAATTTAAGACATGGAGATACTTCATGATTTGTGTAATATTATGGATACACTAAATATTAAGTAGCATTTACACTAATCTTAATGAGACTTTCAATGTCAAAAAGTCTTCAGCATCACTGCCTAACATCTAGTCATCATGCTCAACTTGCAGTTTCCACTTCTTGGCACCACTTTTTCTAGGTGCAACTGGGCAGTATAAATTTCTGTAACTTCACCAGTGAAATACCAAATTATCAGACAGCTAGATTCACGAGTCAAACACCCATGGATAGTATAATAATCACGGGGTGCTGTAAATGCTACATGTTGAGCAGATTCTAAATAGTAACTGAGTTCTATAAATAACAATGGTGTTCTGCACAGAACAGGCAGACTCATCTACACACTGCACATGGAAACCAAGGCAGTCACTTTCACCTGTTTGTAAACCCATCCATGGATGTATACACCTCCATAAAACAGTATAGCAAGCTTTCCCAATGAAAATGTCCAAGTCTGAGGCCCTGTGTAAGATATTAAATAAGTTAGTTGCATCAAGACCCAAGATGATGGACAGCCCTGTCAGCTGTCTGCAACCAGTCATTCAATACATTTGCAGCCACCACTCTCAATATCTGGAGGCTGCCTCCTCCATTCACAAGTAGTGAATGCATAATGCCATGGTGATTGTAGACCCAATTAATCAAAGGAACACTAATCCCAGGTGCCTGGTTGCCCCAGCAACAAAATTGTGTATGGTAGTGCAAACAATTTTCAGCATAATAACTGCAGTTTTCCCCCTGCATAGCAAAATGTGCATCAGTTCACATGCATCAAGGAGAAAACGCCAGATAACTGTGAGGTTCCCAGGTCATGCCAGAGTGGTGGGACCAAAGAACAGATTTCCTTCAAGTCATTCTTCTGACACCTAACATTTGGTGACGGCTTGTACATATATGGGAAATATAGCAACCCCTGTAGTTAATATTGCAGGAATGCCCATGTTTTATGCTTCATTTTGATATATACAATATCTTGCAGTTTCAGCCAAAACTTCAGCCTTCAAAAGTAAAATCAGTAATACAACAATTATAATATATGATTAGGAATATAAACCAAAAAAATATTATATATTAACCTTCTCAAATAAGTTGTACAGGTCTGACACCTTATTGTCCACATCTTCATACTTGGTCATAGCCAACATCTGCAAAATCTTGGCCACTTGGATAAGATTAAAACGAGACACATAGCTGATTGGGGCATCTGTTATGCCATATGGTTCTGGATTAACAATTGCAGGACAGATAAAATATGTAAAAACCAAATCTGTGCAAATAGCATTCACCTGCAATGAGAAAACACAAACATCTGATACACCAGTGGCATAACACTCAATATCTACAAACCAACTTTTTTAATTTTTATGTAATATTACTTTTCCCTCCTTATGAAAAAGGATGAAAGAATAATTTTCTGTGGTGGAATTCCTGTTGGCTCACTTCCATACAGCACTAAGGTCAAGAATGAGTGGCGCCACACTTTACTCCCCCTGTATGCCTTCATGGCATGGACAGCAACAACTTTACCTTTTCACCACATCACAGCTCACTATAACACCAACTATCCTAACTGAGGTTTCTGTGGTCCTCCTCAGCCCCTCCACCCACATTCCAAAACAGTACTTGAAATTACACTATAACTACTTACTTCCAAATCCTTTCCATTTCATTATGCACTATCACCTGATCAGTAAATGCTATACAGTCTGCGTTACTGCAGCACACTTGAACTACATATACATAACATCAAAAGTTTTAGAAATGGTATAACTGAAAACAAAGGAATATGGTATTCAAAAGGCTGAGACTGCTTTATTCTCCCCTGTCTCACCAGTCCATTGCATCATACAATAATAATGTCAACAGAATTTTCCATCTTCTTCAAGGTACATACTTCACACACCACATGTCAGACTGCTTACCTCCAACACTGGTCTCTCACCTCTTTAGGTTCAATACTGCTTGATTTCGACAGCAATCCAGCTATCTGGCAAACAAGCCAACGAACACCAGTAGGAAAGCAATGCATGTTATTGCGTAGACTGAGCACAAATCGGTTTGTGATAGTTACAAGACACCTATTGGTCCATCTGCGATACTCCTGCAGCCGAACATTGTATTCTGGAGATCCTTCAGGACCAAACTTCTTTAGGCGTTCCTCAGGAGGAAACCTGAAAATTATTGTACAGACATCCTAGTCACACACCAGTACTGGGACAGCCATGTATTATACTTATGTGCATATTGTCAGTGCCTCACTCACACCAAATTTTGAATTTCAGTGAGCAGAGGTTACAGCTGATGGCAGAAAGACAAAGTTTACATGCACAGAGATGGGGCAGGACAGCAAGGAAAAACAGAATGGAGGTGGATGCAAACTACAGCCAATGTCACCATACTAACCTCCCAGAAAATGTTAGTCACACCATTTCATGACATATGGAATGAATGAGTGCTAATCACCTGTGCAAATACTCTGCCCATCAGCTACTAGTATATGTGGTGTGGCTATAAAATAACCGGACAGATATTAGAACATTTTTTATTCAAAAAATTACACAATAGAAATATGGTCACCCTCAATGTACTCCCCTCCCCGATCCCTACACCGCTCCACGCGAATCTTCCACTGTTGGAAGCAATGCTGCAAGTCATCTTCTGATAGCTTATTCATGAGCTCCGTCGCTTTTGCCTTCACTGCATATACGGACTCGAACCTGGTTCCTTTTAACGCAGACTTGATCTTTGGAAATAAAAAAAAGTCACATGGTGTTAGGTCAGGAGAGTACGGTGGATGTTCCAACACGGTGATCTTGCGCTTCGTCAAAAGTCTTGACAGACAGGGCGCTGTGTGCCGGCGCATTGTCTTGGTGAAGAACCCATGAGCCATTCTTCCATATTTCAGGTCTTCTTCTTCTCACCCATTCACGAAGGTTTGTCAAAACCTCCTTGTAGTAGACCTGGTTAACGGTCTGACCTTCAGGCACCCAATCCACAAGAACAATCCCTCGGATGTTGAAAAAATGATCATCATTGCTCTAAATTTGGATTTGCTCTGCCGTGCTTTCTTTTGCCTTGGTGATCTGAGGCTCCTCCAGTGCATGGATTGTCACTTACTTTCTGGGTCGTATTGAAAAAACCATGATTCATCACAAGTTATTACGTTCTCTAAAATGTTTGGATCATTTTCAATGTTTTGAAGAATGTCAGCACAAATATTCATTCTAATTTCCTTTTGTTCAGCAGTGAGCAGTCTCGGCACCATCTTCGAGCACACTATTTTCATGTTGAAACCGTTACGTAAAATCTGTCGAACAGTTTCCTTGTCAATGTTAATTAACTCAGCAACTGCTCGAATGCTCAGGCAACGATTTTGTTGAACAATTTCACCGACTTTCTCGATGTTTGCATCTGTTTTTTTTTTTTGTGCTGGGACGACCGGGATGCTGATCATTTCCGATCCCTTCCCTTCCCTCTTTAAACCTTTTAAACCACTTGAAAACTTGAGTATGAGATAGAGACTCACCACCATAAACTTTCTTCAACACATCGTACGTGTCTGTAGCGGATTTTCCAAGTTTCACGCAGAATTTCACATTGACACGTTGCTCCACGTTAACACTTAACATGATTCTGATGGAGAACAAGAACACGATCCACTTCAAGCAAAGGCTACTGTCAAACTGTTTGCCGCACGACCTTGAAATTGTAACCGTGGATGAAGGGGAGAGCACAAGCCAATACCACACACCGCTTGCTGTTGCCAAGTTTACAGGGAAGGGGAAAAAAATTAAGTCTGGTTATTTTATAGCTGCACCACATACTAAGGCCAGTTTCTCATCTTATCACACAGGCTGTGCTGTACACAGAGTACTGAATTTGAAAGGAACAAAAAAGGTAATAATGTAAATCCCATAAAAAAAATCGGAAGTTCTCAATGTGGGTATGCCAAACTTTATTTGCTGACCATTGCAAAATAGCTAGTTAGAATTCTGTACAGAAAAATAAGCTGTAAGCTTTTAGTATCAGTGGATATTATTTCCACAATATGATTCAACTCAGTCAAATGCATGACTGTAATGAAATCGGCTGCTTGGTGTGCCTATGAACCACTTTTCTAAAAACACGTATTATAAAGGAGGAAATAAAGAAAGGGGAGAATGAATGGGCACATTTAATTCCAATCATGCTGATTTCATAAGACTCTCAGTGAATCATATGCAAAATAATAGCAGTAATTTCCATGGGTATACAGTTCATCACACCACAAAAGAGAATTCACAAATCATGTTGTCTGCAGTCTACAAAATACTTGACCAGAACTCAAAATAACTGTAACCACCATTAGAAAAGTCAGGACAGTGTGGAACCGACTAACCAAGATACAGAAAATATGTTAACAAAGATACGTGATAACAAAGGCAGTCAGAGAAATGAAGACCTCAAATCTGTTCAGCTAAAGCTCATCATACAGGAAGAAAGTCTGTATATCAGACCTATAACAAATTTGCCACACGTGTGCCAGATGACACTGAAAATTAAACAGAACTGCATTTCCTTTTTATCATTTTGTTTCATACAACCATGTTCACACAGAACAACTTGAACCATACAGATAACCACCAAATTGCATTAAAGTGACACTTTCCTTGAATTAATCTTCACATTCAAAACAACACCTAGGAACTGTAGAAATGCGCAAAGCATAAAGCAGTAACATTTCACATTTTCCCTGCCTGAACACACAAGGCACACAATGCCTGGGTATTGTATAGAATGTTGGGTTTTCATGCTTTATCCAATGAGACACAAAAGATAAGAAAAACACCGAACATTCACCTGATGGTTGCCTTATCTGGATCAATGTCCAAAAACATTTCATCCTCAACAAGCAGCTGCATGATAGGCTTATGAAGCGCAGCGGTCAGGTACAACTTTGCAGAAAACAGACCTTCGTGAAATTCACCATACAAGCGAGCAAAAGCACATGACCTCAGACGAAGAAGCCTGGTGGAAAAATCGAAATGTTACAAAGATTTTACAGCTTACCATCAACTGGCTTCACAACAGTTAATTTTATACTGCATAATTCAACAGGAAAGGTCAATATTTTGGGAGGTGATAGTAACAGTCATTGTGAGAAAATAAGTTTATATAGACAAATGTCTAATTCTGAGTGGTTACCAAAACAGAGCTGTTTGAATCTACAAATACAAAAGAAATATGAATGGTCATAAAGAAAGAGAAATTACGTACTGTTAATTGTATTAAATTACTGTTTAAAAGCAGCACATACTTCAGTATATTACTGTAACTGCATTCTGTCATCTATAGAAGTACTTTCTACTTCCTTTAATGCAGTACAGTCTTTTGAGGATTAATTTCTTTGACACATATTACATACCTGCGTGGGTTTTCTGAAGGAACAAGTTGAAGCTCTGTGAGGTAACGCAGAAGCCTCAAAGCCAGCAGTTTATCTTCTGGTAGTAAACAGCTGCCGAATAATCCTGCCATTAAAGAGTGAACTACTCCATGCATCATATCTGGAAGTAGATGATCCCCTGCAACAAGACAGCTTGCCAGAAGCTGTGGTGAGGTTCGCAGCGTCTGCAGAAACTCTCCGTAAGCCAGACATTCCTGTTCCAAATAATAAGAAAAATGACCTCATATTCAGTTAATCCAAGCAGTTATTAAACAGCTCAAGAATCATTTCAGAGTCAGACAGACAGGGATTACAAGATATACAACAAAATTAATTAAATAATACAGTGTCATAAATTACCTGAAAACCCAACACTTTGTATCCATCCAAAAATACAGTATTGTCAAGGGCATTGGCCTTCTGGCAACAAACAGCTGGTGTACAGTTAGGATGGGCTACAATTAAACGATTCAAGTTGTCTCGTTGTTGAGCTGTAACCCATGCCAACTGTGCTAGTTTGGATGATCCACTAATTACCTGAAAAATGCAAACATTTTTGTTATTACTTAATTATAATGCAGCACACAGCTGCAGCCTATTTCTTACCTAAATAAATGTCCTCTGCAGCCTGTATATTCCTCTGATGTTACAGTATATTTTGCCTGCTCCCCACTTATTTCAACATTCTGCCCATCCTGTCTACAGCTATCACATATGCATCAGCTGATAATAATGGTTACTTTATCATGCAATTAAACTACATTCTGAGGAGAGGTCATAATGAATTACAGCATATTCTTGATTAACAGGAAAAAAGGAGAAGACTACAATGCAATCCGCATTTAGATTCTCAATTAGATTACTGGAATTGTATTCCAGTTGAGTGTTGTGTTTTTATAGCAATGGCTCATCACCACCTTCAATTTCACAAACATGTTAGACATGTACAGCATATTCTGAATATTGAAGGCCTGTGCCCCAGCAGTAAATACAGTAAAAACCAAATCTGTTTCACTACAAAAGAAGAGTTCTGCACTCACCAGTATTGGAAGGGGGTGGGGGGTACGTAGAAGCACAGTTGGTTGAGGTGTTGTGCTATAAGCCAGAAGGTCACAGGTTCTTTTCCCAAATGGGCCATTAGCATTTTTCATTGACTTAATCCTTCAAACCACACTATGGCCCTGGGGTTGACTCAGCCTCCAACAGAAATGAGTACCAGGGATATCACCTGGTGGCAAAGGCGGCCAGTGCATAGGGCTGATACCTTGCCACCTTCACGTGTCACTTACCTAGAAATTTTGGCAGCCTAAACCTACTAAAGACCTAAGAGCCTGTCCAGGACTGCAGAGGAATTGCTTTACCTTTAACATTGGCTGGGGTTAGGGGAGTGATAATCTGTATCCAAGAATAATGAGGTACCTCTTTATTAACCCTTTCCGATCCTACGTCGGACCTCGTCCGACATTATGATTTTCCTCTTTCGCTCCGAAGTCGGGTGACGTCCGACACGTTTTTTTTGTTGCGTTTGTTCGCCCGCTCCGCTGTCGGAGCCTGTTCGACATTTTTCCTCAAATAGTACGGACTTTAGCCAACAGATAGCTCAGGTTCTGTTTCTCGGCAGGCCATGTGTTTTGATGTGAACAGATGACTGTGCGTTGTATTCGCACAGTTGTGCGAGTAGGAAAATGGTGGCGACGAAGGGTGTAAGTGACGATGATATTGCAAGGTGGATTTTTGAGGACAGTGAGGTTGAAGGAGAGTTTAGTGATGAAAGTGAGCATGAAGAAACTCATCCTGTATGCAGTGATGTTAGTTCCAGTGAATCTGAATCTGGTGATGAAGTAATTAGAAGTAATCAACCAACCTCTTTCCTGCCCAAAATAAATAAGAGCTGGGGAGAATGGGGTTGGCAAAAAAATTGGATTGGAAAGGGTTAATGCAAATGACTTAAATATCTGTCATGCATGCGGAAACATGAAAAATTTAAACTTGCATTTCTAACCAACTGTTAAAACGTTAACCACTGTCATACAGAATATTACACTGGTACAATAAAACAGGTCTACTCTACACTGCTGTCATCAAAGCCATAGCAATAACAACATAAAATACATGGGCCAAACCTTCTCATTCAGTCCCTGTATATGTTGCTGTTCAGATGAAACGAACAATCTCTCCTGTCGCAGATGCCCAGCAAGCTCAAGGATATCCCAATGGAGGGAATTCATCACCAAACCATCATCCATTTCCCCTAAAAATGCAAACACATATCATTCATTTTACTCCCCTTCATGTTATATCTATGTATGAGAACATGCACAAACATTGTTTTAAAATCTGATACTAGAAAAAAGGCCACCTTTTAATCCTTCAGGGTTCATGTGGACTTTAACAGTAATCAATCACACTACTTCTGCGTTGCTGATGAGGATAAGCGTGTAACACGCATTTGCCTCTCAGTACTGTATCAGCACAGATCACATGTTTACGCAGCTCCACCACGTCTCCATTCACTAAACTACTTCGAAGTCAGAAAATGCTTTGTCAGCACAAACAACACTATAATCCATGTGACCAAATACCTGAGTGTATTTCCATTGTGTATTTATCATTCCAGATTACATTTTCTTTTACGTACAACTCATTACCAACTAAATGTAGATGTAACTTAAGTATAAAATTGTTGGAAGAATGTGATACAGAATAGCCAGAAGAATCATCAGATGATAAGGAAAGAGTAAAAAATGTAGATGAGGAGAGGGGGCTCATAAACCCAAGCAAGATGCCATTTGTGATGGTGCTCTGTAACCCCAAGCAGCAGAGAATTTCTTTAGAAGCTTACAGATGCTTGACCAGTCAAAAAATTCCCCGCATTTCATAAATTCTCAGACCCTTATTGTTTCTTATATATATATTAACGATTTGCCTAAACTTGTAATTTGGAATGCCATACTGATTATTTTCACTGATGACACTAGTGCAGTCACAACTAATTCAAATATTGTTGATTTCCAATCCAATATTAAAGCAGTATTTGAACAACTAAATAACTGGTTTACTCTAAACTTATTACCATTAAATTTTGATCAAACTAATTTTATCAATTTTAAAACACAAAAATACTCATAATTTAAATACGCTGTTAGAATATGACAATAGATGTATTTCTAACATACACTAGACAAATTTTCTAGACATAACTTTGGACAATACTCTATCAGAAAACCCATAAAGATCAAATTTCACCTAAACTCAGTTCAGCACATTAGACTATTAGAGTTTTAAAACAAATGCTGCCATACAAAGCATTCGTAATGGTACATTATACCTACTTTCTATGAATTATAGCATTTTTTAGGGGGGGGGGGGAAAAATTTCCTTTTTAGCAAAATTTTTTTTTGGTACAAAAAAAATAAAAAAAAAAAATTAAAATTTTTA
>Ga0123355_10008166_pt1 | contig 15805 bp, 11 predicted proteins | sample TergutEmb28metaG_3_FD_89872 | JGI IMG/M metagenome (GOLD analysis project Ga0123355, IMG submission 89872) | Embiratermes neotenicus P1 segment gut microbial communities from Petit-Saut dam, French Guiana - Emb289 P1 | ecosystem: Host-associated > Arthropoda: Insects > Digestive system > Gut ...
CAGTAGCCCCGGTAGATGATTGGTCATGTACCATACCAGGGAAATTGCCACGTTGGTCGGCTCTTACAGGTACGCAAAAACGATCGCCTCGTAGAGTAACGATAGAATCTTGGAGCATGTCTTTGTATGCACCACTGCGGATTATAGATTGGAGCTGGTCTCTGACTTTAGAATGGGCTTGATGGATATTGCGGCGGATATCGCGGAGCTTGGGTGAGGCGTTGTCTGATATCTCGCTCCCTTTTATACAGCGGGATATTTCGGCCTCTAGATCAGGGGCTGTCATGACTCCATCAAAATATGGTGTAAGCGAAGTGTCTTCGATGCTTTTATCGTGTTTGCCATATGTTATTGCTTTTCCGCATACATACAAAAAATCCGCTACACCTTGAAGATCCTCTATATACAACATTCCTCCAGACAGTGCGCGTGTTATATGGGCTCTTATATCTTTTATCCCTCCAAGTGGGAGGCTGCCTTTGCGTAAAATATAACCAGTTGCAGCAGTAGTTTCGTCCTGGGCGCGTTGTATATCAGTAAGGTCAGTCATAGGTGTAAGAGCAGCGGCACGGGCTTTACCCATGGGGGAGATGGCACGGGACTGAAGCATTTCTATAATCTTTGGAAATTCTAAAGTTGTTAGTGCTTTGGGATTCATGACTTCCTCCTTGGGATTGACGCGAACGCAAGATGCATATATTGTAGCAAAATCAAGCTATTTTGCAATTTATATATTGATTATAATGATATCTGGTTGTCTGCCTCACTAAGGGAAACTACAAAACACAAGAAGCACGAAGTGCATGTTTTGTGGTTTCCTTAGTGAGGCAGGCAACCAAGTAAAGATATATGGGGGTCTACCATGTTGCGCCACAATAAATCTTTAATCACAAAAGCCATATTATTTTTGCTGATACTTATTGCGGGTATTGTATTTCTTATAAATAATCGTGAAAGAGATGTTGATGTGTATGATCCCCAAGATGTATATGCAACACCCCAGCCAGTGCCAACCCCATTAGAATATCTTTATGAACCGGAATACCCACTCACCCGGCAGCCGATTACATCACCTGCTGGGTTGTTTGAATGCAGTTGCCCAAGAGACAATGAAAATATGATACAGGAACTGGCTCTTCGTAGGTATAGCCAGGATAGAGTTCAAGTTTATGGTATTTACTCTCTAGAACAAAATATGTTGCTATTAGAAACCGACGGGACTTTGTGGTCATGGGGTAATAATACCAACGGTCAAATTGGCGATGGGAGTATGGTGCAAAGCAGTGCCCCTATACAAATCTTGGATTCTGTAATTTATGTATCCCCAAATGGTAATTTTGCAATCCGAGATGATAATAGTTTGTGGGGGTGGGGGTTAGTATTTGATGAAACCCAGCAAGAGTGGCCTCATGTAAGGCCAGTTAAGCCTATGTGGCTTATGGATGATGTCCATGCAGTATTTAATAGCGATTATAGAGACTTTGTACTCCGTACAGATGGCAGTTTGTGGGCTCTTGATGATGATCGGCGTATGCAGGCATTTTGGGATATGCGTACTGTCCCGGATGCAGAATCAGATGCTGTGCATATATTAGGCTCTGTAGTAGATGTATATCATGCCCAGCACTTCAGCATTGCCTTGCAGTGCAACGGGCGTTTGTGGGCAATCAGAGGGACTGAGACTTCTCATATGATGGATGAAGTCACGGATGTATATCTCCCACACATGTTTTATGGTACTGGTCATCCCGGCAATATACTCCTACGCCAAACTGATTCTAGTCTTTGGAGTGTCAGACCTACATTGGGCCGTTCTCCTCATATATTTGATCATCTAATGGATAATGTAGCATCCGTCAATAGATTTGGCGGTACAGACTTTATATTGCAAAATGATGGGACTTTATGGGCAATGGGTAGCAATACTTCTGGCCGTTTGGGAGATGGTACCAGGATATATCGTCACGAACCGATTCAAATAAAAGAGGATGTAATTTATGTCAATCAGTCATGGGGAGATACAGTTTTTGCAATAACCAGCGATGGTAGTTTGTGGGGATGGGGTTCCAATGCTCACGGTCAAATGGGATACATTAGGACAAATAGGGATCAGCTATACCCTGTTTTGATACTAGATAATGCAAGAGCAATATATCAAGACTTTAATACAGCGTTTGCCATTGACTACGATGACAATCTTTGGGTATGGGGCGGTAATGCCGGAGTTATGGGACATGCTCCTATGCTAGTTAAAGAATCCATTTCACAAGTTTATCTTATGAATGACGATATTTATGTACTAGATAAAAGCGGTGGATTATGGGTATGGGAAATCCGGTTTGGGGAAGACATGAGCGAACACACCTTTGAACATGTTCTTGGAAATGTTTCATATGTGATTGTAAACGACTCCCGTTTTCTTATGAATGCCATACAAACAGATGGTAGTATATGGGCATGGGGCAACAACTGGGAAGGCATGGTTGGAGACGGTACAACAACTCATAGAAATAGACATGTTAATATAACCTATGCTTTTTCATATATTGTTGGGAATGTACCTTTGCCACTTGGGCTTAATACAGTAGATACTACACCAGTAACAACACAAGCCCTACCAACTATTGTGACAAATGGAGATTCCACATTTTATATAGATGCAAATAATCATTTGTGGGCCTGGGGTGCTAATTGGAATTACCAATTAGGTCATGATTACGAACCAGCGCATCTTTGGGGGCCGTCCCCTCCAGGTTTTGTTATGGACGAAGTGATATATGTACATTCTGACGGGGGCGACACGTACGCGTTAAGATCAGATGGCAGCTTGTGGGCCTGGGGGCGCGAACATGGAAGGACGCCAATACAATTTATGCAATCGATAACAGCTTTTTACGCAGATTTTGAAAATTACTTTGCTTTGGGTGTAGACGGTACGCTTTGGCAGTGGGAAAGATTTACGGCTAGTCCCATAATAATTTTAGAAGGTGTAAGGTCATTTTACTTAGATAACCGTGTGTTTTTTGCACTTATGGAGGATGACAGCCTAATGTCATGGGGTTTAAATCCAATGGGAGTATTGGGCGATGGCTCCGAGGAAACAACAGCTGGGGGACCGATTTGGTTTACATCTACAATAGATTGGGACGAAATAGAACCAGTGCGGATATTAGAAAATGTGTCAAGTTTTTATTTGGATGGGTTTAGTGCTTTTGCAATCCAAACAGACGGAAACTTGTGGGCATGGGGGAACAATACTCACGGTCAACTAGGGGATGGGACCAGGATATCACGCAATGTACCAGTCAATATCATGGATGGAGTAAAAACTGTTATCCCAAGTCAATTATCAACATTTGCAATCCGTGCAACGGGGGATTTGTGGGCTTGGGGATACAATGCCATGGGGCAATTGGGTGATCGCACACAAATAAGCCGTTTACGGCCTACAAGAATAATGAGAGCACCAAGATTATTGGCAATCGAAATGGGTACGACTTTTGCTATATTAGAAGATAATAGGTTTTTTGCTTGGGGAATGGGGTTTGATCCTTCACCACTGCAGCAATTGGCAAATGCTTCATCTTTTTATGTAGACACAGTTACAGGAGAGATATATATCTTGTTACAAAATGGCAATCTGCAGGTATTTCACGAAGGTCGGTTTACACAGGTTGATACTGCATATGGTGTGGCAACATTATTTATCCGTTGGGGGACATATTATATCGTTTTAGAAAATGGTGACGTTTGGGGTTGGGGTAGTAATTGGAATGGGCAGTTGGGTGAGGGTGAATTATGGATCACTCGAGATGATATGGTTTTGGTATTTGGTTATTAACACGAAAGAAGGAGTGTGTGGGGACGGCGCAGCCCCTACTCGAGCATCTTTTGAAGTCAACTTCAATAGAGTTGTAACGAAATACCGAATGAGCGGCCATAAAAGCTCGTTAAAGCCTGAAACTTTTATGACCGCAAATGTAATTTCGTTACAACTCTAATGACTTGTTAGGAGGATATACACAAATGAACTTTTCTGGCACTTTAAGGCTTACCACATTTTTCGTCCGTAGAGAGCGAGTTATTTTTGCTGTTTGGTTTATTGCATTTTTGGTATTGTCTTGGGCTGTAGCCATGGTTTTCGAAAATCAAATGACATTCGAAGAATTACAAGCATTGTTGATTGTACGAGGCAATCCAGCGCAAGTGGCTTTGCAAGGCCCGTTATATACCGACTACGTTTTGCTTCCTGGCAATATGTTTGCAGCAGAGATGCATTTGCTTACCATGGTTGCTATTGCCGTAATGAACATATTTTTAATAAACCGACTGACACGAGGAGATGAAGAAAAAGGCCGTTATGAAGTCATACGTTCCTTACCAGTTGGCCGGAATGCGGGGCTTAGTGCTGCATTTATTACTGCTTTTTTTGCAAATTTGATTATTGCTATATCCCATGGTTTGCTCCTTGGATTTGTTGATATAACTGGCATAAACTTTGAAGGAGCCTTTGTTTATGGTTTGAGCTTGGGGGTCATGGGACTCTTTTTTGCTGCCTTGACGACATTATTTTCTCAGCTGTTCCCATCAGCCAGGACAACAGCTGGATATGCCTTTGGTTTTCTTATAATTATGTATATGATCAGGGCTGTAGGTGATCCTACCAATGAAGCTATTGCTATGATTTCTCCACTTGGACTTATTATGCGAAGCCAAGTTTTTGTTTCCAATTATATTTGGCCGATTGTTGCAATTTTGGGGATAACCCTAGTCGTTTGTATTTTTGCTTATATATTGGATGCTAGACGTGATATAGATCAAGGTTTTATTCCACAAAAACTAGGGCCAGCTAAGGCCGCTTTATCATTGTTGTCCCCCGAGGGGTTGGCTTGGCGTTTGAGCCGCAATACATTTGTTTCTTGGATCATCGGGATGTTTGCTCTTGGCGGTGCTTTTGGCGGACTTATGGGTGAAGCAGAGACCTTTGCTGGTAACAACGAGATTTTTATGGCTATGATGCCGGCATCACCTGATTATTCTGTTACTCAACTTTTTACAATGCTACTTAATGTACTTTTAGCAATTGTATGTATTGCGCCTGTTATATCTTTGATTATAAAGAAGCATACAGAAGAGCGGAGTCATCGTGCCGAATATATTTTGGGAGCGGCTGTTTCACGTACAAGATATATGTTGTCTTATATATGGATTGCTATTACTGCTAGCATTTTAATGCCGTTTGCAACTGCGTTTGGGTTGTGGGCAGCCAGTTCGTTTACAATGGCAGAACCTTTGTTGTTTAGGACTCTACTCTGGGCTATCATGATTTATGTGCCAGCACTTTGGGTGATGCTTGGACTGTGTATTTTTATAATTGGATTTGCTCCTAGGTTTGTTTTTATTTGCTGGATGTATTTTGGATATGCATTTATCATTGGTTTTTTTGGTGACTTGCTTAGCTTGCCAGGATGGGCAATGCAAATTTCGCCAATAGGGTTTATACCAATGATCCCATTGGATGATGTTAATGTTTTGACAATGTTTGGATTGATATTAATTGCGATAATACTTACTGTAGCCGGGATTTTCTTTTATCGGCGACGGGATTTATCATAAACGATTATTAGAATCTGTGTAAAACTTGGCAGTCAAAGGAGGAAAAATAAGTGTGAAATATCCGCGAAGCGGATTTTCATACCAACCTATATGTTCTGCCGACGAAGGAGGCATGTATTAAATTATGAACGAAAAAATCGAAAAACCAAGAACGACCAACACATTGATAGCAATAGGTATCGTCGTGCTTCTTGTTATGGTATTCCGCATTAATAACCGGGTATCTCGGCTCGAATCGTCGGTTCATAATGTTAATAATAATCAAATGACTGCATTTCATGACATACGTATGACCAGTTCTCAAATATGGGAACTTACAAACCGTTTCGACATTATGAACAGCGAAATTATACAGGCTACGAGCCCAAGTTTTAACCACCAAATAAATATACAAAACTTTGACACAGAAACTGCTGTTGCCGAGATACTCATATCATTTAATCTACGTGAGTTTGCACCTGGGGACATGATTACCATAAATGCAATAAACGCGGTAGGGCAAAATTTTAGCACAGAGGCAACAACCTCACTTGACGGGAGATTTTTTGCTTACATCGACTTACCAGTTTATGCAAATTATATTCTGACTTTTACTGCAACAGGAGATATGATCACTACAGGAGAACTCATGCGTTTGGATATAGAAAACATGTTGAGCGGGCGATTTGGCTTTTTTGCCAATCCATCGGTATCCAGTTGGCTTAATCATCCTACGAGGGTTACTCTTTGGCCTTCTTTTACTAATCATGCACGAAATGACCCGTCACTAGGACTAAAGGAACTTGTACTTTCACTTGAAATAGACGACGAAGTGGTACAAACATGGGATTTGATGCCTTACTTACTGAATATTGACGGTGAACACGTACTGCGAATAAATGAAGATTTGTTTTTTGATGTAGATACCAATGAAGATATATATCGTGATGCTACGCAAATAATAACAAGACTTCACATAATCGATAATTTGGGGATAGAGTACGAACAAGTTGATATTATATTCATGTCACATTGGCATGACCGTAGCTGGGCGAGTGAACTTGCAGGTGTAGCTCCAGTACCATCTTTTCAATTTTCACAGGATTTTGAAAGGATGGGGCGAGTGCTGATAGTAAGATAATACGAATCTCAGAAAATCACGTCGACAACCAAGTGGAAAATCGGCGGCTTTACGCCGTTTTTCGCGATGTGTTGTCGACGATGATTTTCGAAAATCGTATAAAAACATAAGGAGGTAGCATATGAAAAGCAAATGGATATGTATTTCATTATCAGTGGTTTTTTTTGCGATGACACTAATGCCAATAACAGGAAATGGACTTGTGCTCCAAGCATCGAGGGTCTACTCTACAGTTGACATATATCTAGACAACGAAAGGGTCGTGTTTACAACTCAAGAACCCGTAATTATTAACAATCGAGTATTGGTTCCATTGGAGCTTATTAAAATGATGAACCTTGGTGTCATGCAACTAAGGTATAACGATCCCGAAGCTGTTTATATTTTTGAAATGATGGGGCTTGATGTCAGTGTAATAAGTGAAGATTCTTATGCCATTATGATATATGATGATTGGACAAATATTGTCTTTTTAGATAACGAACAGTTTATGGTTGTTGATAGCCTTGTTGTTTATCTAGATGTAATGCATCAAATAATTAATGGGCAGAGGATGCTGCCTTTACGTGCCATCATGGAAGCTCTTTTATGGGGTGGCGATATGCCTAATCCCAATTACATTAACGAAATAAGAGAAGTTATGCTTGCGGCAGGCGAAAATCTGCCTTGGTGGGATCCAACAGATAGATCGGTACACATAGGGTCATATAATATTGGATGGACTCCTGCATTTGTGACTCCGCGTTGGGAACCAAGTATTATTGTTGGCGACCCACTTGAAACATTTCATACGATACAAGAGCGTTTTCCCACATCATCACCAGATGCAGACACTCCACCTCAATATGGAGGAAGCATCAGGGTTGGTATCCCTTCAAATGTAAATGCGTCAGGTTCTTTAAATGCTATTTTTAGCACATTTTCTGTTGACATGGATTTTATGCGGTGGTTTGGAGGTAACACCAGTGTGTTTAGCCAAACGCCGTACCGTACGATGGGGCAATCCGGTATTGTCACATGGGATTATTGTGTAGACAATCGCTTTTTACATCTAGTCCAAACGGCGGATGTGTATTGGCATGACGGACATCCACTAACGTTAAATGATTTGGTTTTTGCACACGAAATGATTGCACACCCAGATTATCTTGACGCAGGTGGCACCAGGTGGAATACCGCACAACAAAATATCATAGGCGCATGGGAATATCACAGAGGCGAAGCGGATTATATCTCGGGGCTTGTCTTGTCAGAAGACGAGCGGGAGCTAACGATTTATTTTGTTGAATTTCCGCCAACAATTTTACATTTTGGATTTTTTACATCACCTTACCCGAGGCATATTTTTGGCGATGTCCCCCTATTTGAACAGCAATGGCATTATCATTCTACCGAGAGTCCGGTGGGGTGGGGGCCTTTTATAGTAGAAGGTCACGCCCCTGGGGATAGCTTATATCTTGTCGCCAACGAAAATTATTGGCAAGGCCGACCAAATTTAGATTCTGCAATTGTAATGGTACTGCCATGGGATTTTATACCTGAACTTATGTTGGATGGTTTTATTGATATTTCATCGATGGGGACATATGGTTATACATTGGTGCCAGAAGCGGATAACTTTTATTATCTTGCACTTGTTGATAATTTTTTTGGGAGTATCAACTTTAACTTGGGTTACTGGTGCGACGAAACCAGTCGGGTCGTACCTTTTGATACCCCTCGGATGAATGACCCGCGCTTGCGCCGCGCAATGGCTTTTGCTATTGACGAATCTGTAATCACATCCGAGTTTTATTCGGGTTTGCGAATCCCTGCTACTTCTATTTTACCACCGTTTTTTAGTGGATTTTATGATCCGGATCTGCTTGGGTTTTACTATGATCCTGATCGTGCAAATGCATATCTTGATGAAGCTGGATTCCTTTTAGGCCCAGATGGCTGGCGCAAAGACCCAGATGGTAATGAGTTTATCATCCATTTTGTTGCCAACACATCCCCCGATTTGGATTTTATTTCAGATCATTATGCCAGGTCATGGGAAGCAGTTGGGTTGCAGGTCTATGTTGATAGGCGGGAATTTTTTGATATGATCAATGAATTTATTCACAGTGCTGGGGTACGGGATTTTGATGTCGGCATATTTTTTTGGTCGGCAGGGCTTGATCCTAATCCATCAACATTGTGGGGTCATTCTATGAACAATGTTCCCCGTTTTATGAGTGATGAGTTTCAGCTCATGCTTGACGGCTTTAACTCCCAAGAAGCATGGGATACGGATTGGTTACGAGATCATTTTCATGCATGGCAGCGGCTTTTTTATGAACATGCACCTGCTTTCCCTGCTAATTGGCGGGTAAACCTTACCGCTGTAAATAATAGGGTAATGGGTTTCGATGTTTCTGGAGTACATGAAGACGGTATTGGCGCAAGGTGGGGATTGCACAGGATTTGGGTCACGAGAGATGAGGCGTATATCGGATGGTAAACCTAATTGCAACAGCATCATTTGGCTTGGAAGCCATTGTAAAATGGGAAGTAATAAACCTTGGGTTTAAGGATGTAAAATGTCTTGACAACCGGGTAGAATTTTTGCCTGGCGAAAACGAAAATATCGCTACGGCTATAGCAAAAGCCAACATGTGGCTGCGAAGTGCAGATAGGGTGCTTATAAAGCTGGGAGAGTTTCGCGCAACAACATTTGATGACTTATTCGAATCTGTCAAGGCACTGCCTTGGGGTGATTGGATCCCAGCGGATGGCAAATTTACAGTAATGGGGAAGTCTGTCCAGTCTGGGCTTTATTCTACTCCAGATGTACAAGCCATTACAAAAAAAGCCGTCGTCGAAAAACTAAAGCAAAAATACAAGATCGACTGGTTTAAAGAAACTGGTGCCGAGTACACTATCCGTGTGTCTTTGCATAAAGACGTAGCGATTTTGACCCTGGACACAACTGGTGTCAGCCAGGGACTACACAAACGGGGATATCGTACAAAGGCTGGCGAAGCTCCAATAAAAGAAACAATGGCAGCAGCTCTTATAGATATTGCTCGTTATCGTGCAAGTCATGTATTTCTTGATCCGTGTTGCGGATCAGGGACTTTGCCAATCGAAGCTGCGATGCGAGCAAAAAACATTGCTCCAGGTCTAACAAGAACCTTTGCAAGCGAAGGTTGGCCTATTATTCCAAAACATTGTTGGAAAGAAGTCCGTCAAGCCGCATACAAAGCCATTAAAGTTGACATTCAGCCAAAGATCTACGCTTCTGACATTGATCCCGAGGTCATAGAACTTGCCAAAGCCAATGCAGAACTGGCAGGGGTTGATGAGTGTATACATTTTGATGTGCGTCCAGCAAATGAAGTAACCCTCCCAGCAGAAAAAGGTATTGCCATAATCAATCCGCCATATGGGGAGAGGCTTGGACAAATAAAAGAAGTGGAACTCTTGTACCGTGATCTGGGACGCCTCTTTAATCCCACACCATGGAGTGTATATGTATTAACACCCGACGAGTTTTTCGAGACTGCATATAAGAAAAAAGCCCGCGCAAAGCGCAAGCTATTTAATGGGATGATCAAAACGGATTATTATCAATATTTTTAAGAAACTGCATGCAAATCGTAAGTATTTTGCATGATTATGCATTTCTAGGATATATCTTTTGCGTAAGACACTAATATAAAAACGCCTATTTTTAGCGAAAAAAGTGGTATGACACCATACCGGTTATGATTTAAAGTTCTATGCATAATTATTCGTTTTATCTGCATATAGATGCAGCTGCGATACCATAAAAGTCCGCCCTCCGAATGTTATGCAGTAATATTTATATTCGCCTGGGGTGTGTATTTTAAAGGCTTTTTCTGTATAGCTTGTTATGGGTTTTGGAAACTCTTCTTGTGTGTCAAGTTTTACCCATTCGCCATTTGTGGACACTGCACCGTACAGTGTCCATTTTTGTGGTAAGTCTGTGCGCATACTACTAACAATCCCATACATTACGATTTTTTTCGGTTTGTTAAGCTCGAACATGATATCATGGCTAGTCCTATTGCTTTTGTACTCGCCATATGGCCCGGCATAATAATATTTGTCGTACTTTCCATCAAATAATAAACTCATATTGGCATCGGTGTGTCCATCTTTATCCATTATATTTGATATATGTTTATTATCAATTCGTTCAAGCCCATCAGTGGCAGTATCTAAAAGCGGACGCGCGGCTGTGCCTCTTGGGATCGCCATTCTCATGTTTATTAGCTTTATTATGTTTTCGATTGTATTAGCATTAGGATCGCAAAAATATAACGGTATGCCATAACATATATTTTGTAGTTCGTTCCCAAAAAGTTTAATATTCACACCAGGTGTACAAGATGCGCAAGAAATGCAAGTCTTTATGTGTTTAATAACAAAGTCTGATAAATCCTCTTTTACTATCGTATCTTCATATTGACGCAGTTCGCGCATATCTATTTCTATATACCAAGAGCCGTTTTTATTGCCCTTGCGCTCGCCCCCTATGTCAATCCAGCCAATGCTTTTACCCTTTGACTTCATGTTCCAACGATTTGTAGAACTCCATGGATAGGATACTTTGTTGGCTTTGCACATCTTTAAAAAATTGCACGCATGTTGTGAATTTATGCCTGTAAGGCTTGAAGCGATTATTTCTTCTGGCGTTGGCTTGGTTTTTGCTTGTTGTTTTGCTAGGGACATATTATTTTCTGGCATTTGTACCACTCCTTTATGTCAATTTTATGACTTCAAAAATCCGATGCCCGTCACCACCACTTTGCCAAGATTCAAGGTTGCGGTCTACGTATTCGGCACGGACTATAAAGCCGCATTCTTCAAATGCATTCATCCATTCTTCATGATAATAAGCCTGTAATAAAAACGCATGGTCGAATGTTTCTACATATCCTTTTTTATCTTTTACATAAAATGATTGTGAAATAGAGGTAAGCCCTGTATTGGCGTCATACCGCGTATCGCCGGTTTTCCAAACTGTCATGTCAGGATAAACCTGTAAAAGTGGATGCCATGTTTGAGTGGGTATGTGAAAAGATGCTGCGTCAGAAAGCCGGAGCCCTGTTTCGACTACTAAGCATCCTTCTTTGCGGAGATGCTTGTTTATACAAATCAATGCCTTTTTTACAAAATCGATACTAAGAAGATGTCCAAAGTCTGTACAATAACAAAAATCAACTGGTGATATATCAAAGTCAAAGTTGGTGATATCTCCTTCGAACAATTGTAATCTATGTACATCTTTATATAGATCTTGACCTTCTTTTATCATTTCATGAGTGATATCAAATGCAGTTACATACATGCCTTTTTGAGCCATATACGCGCCTGCTTCACCCAATGCACACATGGGTATTAACACATTGTTGCCAAATTTTTGTGCATATTTATACCAAAATTCGTGTTCTTGTGTGCGGTCGTTGCCACCCCAGTTCCAAAATTTTGCGTGTGCAGCGTAGTTACCGTTTGTCATTGATTTCATCTTTTATTTCATGCCTCCTTCGTCGGCGGAACAAATATGTTGGTATTAATACTAATCTCAGCTATAAAGTTTAATCCATTGCGGTCTTTTTGCCGCAATCCCGCGTCAGCACCTCCTAGCGGGCCTTCTTGGCCCGCGTCGTCAGCACTTCCTTGGCTTGCGACAAAAATCCTCGCAATTTATTTAACTTTATAGCTGAGACTAGTATAAAATCCGCTTCGCGGATGTTTCACACTTACCTTCCGATGATCCACATCTTGATAACGGCTGCAACTTCGCGGGCATAATAAAATGGGATGCTCAGCCAGGGAGTAGTTGCGGGATAGTAGGTTGTCTCGATCCCTTGATAATTGGCAAATCTACCAGAGCGAAACATATGAAAATCATTGGTGATAATCACAGCCCTAAATGGCCTGTCGAACACATCATCCAGCATACTTTTGGAAAACGACATATTTGTATAGGTCGAATACGCTGCATCCTCTAAAATAATTTGTTGTAGTGGTACCCCGTGATTTGCCAAATACCGAGCCATTACTTCTGCTTCAGAAATTTCGTGACCGTAACCAAAACCCCCACTTACTATGATGAGCGCGTTTGGGTTTTGTTGATGATATGCCACTGCTTGGTCTAGACGGCGTTGCAAAGTAGGCCGAGGTTCCCCTTGTACGATCCCGGCCCCAAGGACAATTACCACATCTTCTGTATAATCAGCGGTCACGCGACGCCCATATGCAGCCAAGAACCCGGAAAAGCTCAACACGGATATGCAAAAAGCGGTGATGGTAATAGTCAACCAGCGCAATTTTTTGAGCCTTTCAAAAAACCAGCCATAAACACCCAAGACGATTGTAATGCCGGCAAGGAAAATGGCATTGTTGCTGGTTGCGCCACTCATTAATGCTGAGCGGATAGTTGCTATTGCGGTCAAGATTCCTGATATGAATATACATTTGCGCATTATGTTTTCAGACCTTTGCGAAATTATTTTTGGCGAAGTTGTTATGGGTTTTGTATTTTTATTTTGCGTCAAGAGATAGTTCGTTATTTTTTGTGACCTGGCTATCTGCTTCACTCAGGTAAGCCCCAAAACACGCACTTCGTGCTTCTTGTGTTTTGTGGCTTACCTGAGTGAAGCAGATAGCCAGGTTTTGTGATTATATCATACCTATAACAGTTTCAGTCTCACCCGAATCCAAAATTGCTAATGCCTCATAACTAATCTCTAGTAATTTAAAATTTTTTCGAAATGGAAAATATCAGGCTTCAATGATTTTTTTATTATGGACAAATTGAGATTAAATTAAGAAAAGCCCCCTTGACATATAACTCATCCCATTGTTATTATGTTGTTCTTATAATACTGGGCTGTCGACATAATCTGACGTAGTTTATTTTGTCAATCTTGGTAGCACAATATTTAACCCGATTCAGAAGCCAGAGCATTTCAAAGGGGATGGGTAGGTATGCCCGCAAAGAAGAATGCCTATATCATTGTCAAACGTAATGGATTACGTAAATGGCTTTTCTTTTTGTTGGGTGTACTGATATCGTTAGTTGTTTTATGGATAGTCTCATTGGTCTATCATATAAACAATGATGAACATGTGAACTTTTTGCGTAATAGCGTTGTTGATGTTTTTGAAAGTAATGCAGTCATCGCTCTCTCCATTACTCTTGCAGTTGCTGGACTTGTTGAGGCGTTCTCCAAACCGGGTAAGATTTTTTTTATATTGGGGATTGTTCTGTCATTACTTACTGCGTTTTGCCTGATTGGGTATATTTTTGCAGCGTTTATCAACAACGGCGGACGGGATGTTAATTTCTTGTGGATTAATGTTGCGTTTCTTGTGTTAGTTGCGGTACTAGGTTCCTTTTCGTTTTTTCCCGGTAGCGAACCAATTGAGCATATAAGGCCTCATAATGATGGGAGCATGTCCCTTATTCTGCAGTCAAAAGTAGATAATAGTTTTGTTTTTGTACGAACTTGGGATAAGGACAATATGGTATCCGATATAATAGAAATGGATAAGTAAATGTATAATACTAACACATGTGGAGGGGTAAAAATAATGTCAAAAACCGAGGTATTACAACAGCTTAAAACGTGTAAAGACACCGGTAATGTCGGCACCCTGTTGGACAGCTTGGGGATACATCCCTCCCTCAGGGAACGCTGGAAATTCCTTCACAGAGTAATGGGTGTTGTAGGTGCGTTTGGCGGTGGCGGTGTCGAAATGACGCCAGATAAATTGGATGAAATCGAATATGGACTTTCTTGCGAACTGTTGACTACACGCGATTGGTATACGCCTGATGATAAAATTATGTCAGATATTGTGTGATGTTACATATGTATAACGTCGTATAATGTAGAGTATTGACAATTTAATTCAAATAGAGTAGCCTCCTGAGTGGAAATAATACATATCATCTCTAGGGGGCTGTTTTTATTGAATTCAACGCCATTGAATAATGACTGCATAAATAATCACATAAAGAATATTATTGCACATGACAACGATTTGTTCTCTGCAAGAGAGGAGTTGTATTTTAAGTATCTGTGCAAATCACTTTTTGAGTGTTATTGGTGTTCCAGGATTTCAAACAATAACTTCCTAATCAAGGAAGGTCACATGATTGGTTTAAAGCGTAATGGGCTTATAAGCAGAGCATATGTATTCGAAAATAATGAATTTGAAATTTATTACGCGTCTGAGTTGGATAATACAGAAAAAACTGTATGCATGGTTCATGAATTTGGTCATGTGTTAATGCACTTGGAAATACTTAAAAAAATCGGGCTTGTATATGAAAGGAAATATGAACAGGAAGCTAATGATTTTGCCCGCACTTTTATCAAAAATCGTCATGCTTGCTACCATGCTGAACAGATTATAAGTTGTAGTTATAATTCTAAAAAACAAAGTTACGAAGCAACTTTAGACCTCCTTATTCCGCCATATGCATCATAAAACCTAAGTAGATAGTATATTGAGATACCTTTACACCCGTATGCTTTTGACAGTACAACGACTGAGCCTTTAATCATGTATGACATAAAGATGCATTTCATAATAAAATCGGGCAAAGCATTTTCATTGGAAAATAGATATCTTGATTATAAATCCTAAAATTGATGTTGTAACCAGAGGTTTGGTATACTCTTGTTTTATTTAATTATATCAAGAACAATGTGAATACCCCGGTTTTTGCGTTGATTTTGATATAATGCGCTTGCGCATCAAAATCAATAGCAAAACACCCCGGTTTTTGCGTTGATTTTTGATACAATTACCTTCTAGATATTCGCAATGCGTGGCACACCAAAAAAGGAATTTGCAACTATATAGGTGCAAATTCCTTTATCGGAATCACTTTATCATTTTACATAGGCAAGAAAATATTCTTATATTAGAACCTGTGTTCAATAAGCACAACGCCGCCTGGAAACGCCGATATTCCGCCACTCGTCGTTACGTCTTCCTTGCTTGCCTTTTTGGGCAAGCGGCGAAAGACGCGCCTAGATTGGCGAAATATCGCCATTCCCA
>Ga0123355_10008167_pt1 | contig 15804 bp, 6 predicted proteins | sample TergutEmb28metaG_3_FD_89872 | JGI IMG/M metagenome (GOLD analysis project Ga0123355, IMG submission 89872) | Embiratermes neotenicus P1 segment gut microbial communities from Petit-Saut dam, French Guiana - Emb289 P1 | ecosystem: Host-associated > Arthropoda: Insects > Digestive system > Gut ...
AACAAACTGCAGCCAAGACACTGTTGACATTGAAGTATGATGATTCAGCTGAACTGTGACATGTGATAAACAAAATTATGAACTTAAATAATTGCAATAGGTTTTTAATATTTTCACATGTGAATCAGATTTTGAAGATGTCTGAAGATTTGCTCCAAATCTGATTATTTGTCAGAAGCAACATCCAAACTGCATCATTTGAAACACATTGCAGCTGCTTCCTTTTACAGCATTTACACAGAAATACACAAGAGATATGCACAGAAGTGCCAAGGTACGTTTCTTTTGTTTATTTAATGATGCTGCAAGTATCCAAGGCTGTACAGCATCAAGGATAGATTAACTGGTGAACTGGAAATGATTTGGAACTAAGCTGTCACTACCTAATATAAGCACTAGAGTGTTACTTCCATGGACAGTCTGAGAAAAGCCATGAAAAATCTCAAGCCAGTATAACCACTCTCACAGCCAGTGCTTGATCCTTGTACATCCTGAGTACGAGTAGAACATGAACTCTACACCACACTGCCTGGTTTTTTAAGCATGTTGTTCAACAGTGCCATTGATTCCTAATATTGTATAGTGTCGGTGGCAGACGAATCTGGAGCATTGGTGGAATGATACTGACAAGAACACTGATTGTTTGTCCACCAAAAATCTCACATGGAATGGGCTGGTATTGAACCTAGGTCTCTGTAGCAACAGAGTGACCACTACATACCCAAGCCATGGCACAGACTCAACCTGCTTGATACCTCAGTATGATGACATGAAACCAAAACTGAAAAGGAGTACATCAGTCATAAGGAATGATTGGGAGCTGTGCTTATGGCTCGTGTTTTAAATGTGGAAGGTCCCAGGGTTAAATCACAGTCCAGAAACTGGTTATCATGGCATCATTTTGTGTTCAGCAGTCCACCGATGCAAGTGCATTAGAACATACTATGTTCAGGAGAGTTAACCTGCTCTTCATCATAACATGACAGCTTCACCCCCTGAAGGTGGGATCAATAGGTTGACCTAAAACATCAGTAACCAACTACCATACTATGTCACGTAACATTTCCAGAATTGTGAAGGGTTCAACTAATGTCAGATGTTCCACTGTAACAGTGCATAACAATCTGAAGTGACTGAAACATGCATCAAATTGTAAAAAACTCATAACAAAGCATTCTTCCTTTCCCATATTTTTTTGTGGAAAGGGGGGCATAAACCAGTTGTGTCAAAGGGAGACAAGAGAGAAGAGATAGCCAGTAGGGAGTGAGTTACTGACAAAATAATGGATTTTCAAATAGCCCAGAATGAGTTCATGCCAAGTCAGATCACATAAATTCTCAGCTGGTTAGGCCCAGACATGACCACCTGGACGGTCTATGACAGGCCAGCCTGACCAGTACGTTACCTGCTGAGACATTTGAAATGAGAAAATGTCTTTTTTTTTTTTTAATATTTGTACTGTGCATCTTGAAACTATCAAAGTTTTTTATTCACCAATGAATGTACAACTGATTGTCTTAAAAACAATATTGAAAGTTACATTAAAATAGCTAAAAACACGTTTCGGTGCAGTCACACCATCCTCAGGGAGCGCATTATTCATGCTTGCTAAAATTACACTTGTTCAAGTAGCCAATTATGGCACATCAGTATATGATTAAAATGGTGGTGATGTGGTTGCATATATTGGTAGTGTCTGTAATGAATAACAGTGTATCTGGTACTGTAGTAATATAATTTTCAAATTAAACTGTATCAAAATTTAATTTGAGAATTATATTAATACAGTATCTGATACACTATTATTCATTACAGACACTATCACTATACACAGCCACATCACCACCGATTTAATCAAACACTGATGAACCATAACTGACTATTTTAACAAGGTGTAACTTTAGCAAGCATGAATATGCGCTCCATGAGGATAGTGTGACTGCACCTAAACATGTTGGAGCTATTTTAATGCAACTTTTAATATTGTTTTTAAGACAATCACTTGTGCATTCGTTGGTGAATAAAAAACTTTGAGAGAAAATGCCTGTTAACCCTTTCCCTGGAAAAGCCAAGGTTGAATGCTGAAGCAAATTTCAAAACTCATGAGCTGTTTATTTATTGGGACATGCATTACATTAACAGTTCACTTAATAAACATGTACTGAAAATAGCATCAGGCTTGCTATGGTGTGAGGTGTTATTAGTTTTATTAGTTTTCCTATTATTATTATTATTATTATTATTATTATATTTTTATTGCACATGATGTATATAAAAATGCATATGTAAAATTACTTGTATAATTATATTTAAACTTAATCATTCCTTATTCTGTGCATTAAATTTCATATTGCCCACATGCAGTCCAAATTTTGCTGAAGTAGCCCACACCATGTAACAGGTTGAATGGGCCTGGTCTATGAGGAGGGCATGCAACATATGTGCAGATCATGAGTGGAGGAGTGTGTGAAGAAGTTCAGTGTCACACATGCTCTTCAGCAACAAATGTGACACACTACTCAGTAACACAGCCTACAAGCTGCTTCACAAAGATATAACAAGCAAAATGGAAAAAAAACTGTAACCATCACAAAAAGATCAGGAATAGCAGAAATTGCTGCCAAACAGAATAGATGATGTTATTGTTGCTGCCCTGAAAGTTTATACAGGGTGTCATGGATCCACAAAAAGAAGTCAGTTGCAATGACTCACCAACCTACACCCTTGTAATTACCTCACCTGAGTGATGAACTACCATTGGAACTATTGAAATATATAAAACATATTATTCAATCCAAGATTACAGACATTCCATCTACATGCTCCTCATACATCATTCACTCTCAGTGTGGTATTCATATTTACCACAGTTCATGGAAAAAGACACCATACAGATAACTTTGACAGCAATATAATAGATCTCTTGCAACAATTCTGAATGACGTATGTCCTCTTTCAAGGGAAATACATGTTCTGAGGCCATGAGGTGACCACTGGCACTAGAAGTGCCAAGAGATGTTTTGAACAGAGCACTCAGGACTCCTCCACACAAGGTGACTCATTGGGTCAGACATATGTGTAGTATAGCCAGATGGAATCCTGGACCACAAGTAGCCAGAAAACCAAATACTGACTGGTGAAAGACCATTTGCATGACATTAATTACCACATCAGGTGTGTTTGAAATTCAAGACATTCTAAAGTAGGAAATACATAACTCAGGGATGACAATACTCAGGACTGGACTGTAGAGGTCTGTGAGAAGTTACAGAATACATATTCAGGACATGAATTAAATGTAACCAAGCTTTAGTACAATAGATTTTCATGCTGTTCAACACAACTCTGACATCCCAGGTTCTAGGTGTGAAAAACATAACACAAGAAAAGTAAGGAAAACACTGGTATAGCCAAAAGCCAGCTACTTTGTGTCATTTTAAACATCCATAAAACATGAATAGGACATCATAATACAAAGTACATCTAACCACTTCACTAAACATAAAAGGGCAGAATTCAGGCACATGACCTACATTTTTCTGCTTTCACAGCAGGTGTTGATAAGATGACTGTATTTGGGGGTTTTCATCATGTAGTGGTTAAATACTTCTCCTAAATATCACAACATTTGGCAACTACATTGAAAAAAAGCCCAAAACAAGACCATCATCTGACATGATCAACAGAACAACACAGCTGCTCATCACAGCTGAGGCAGGGCATAAAGAATACAAGAAGACAGCACTAAGAAAAAGGAAAAATGGATGTGACCTATGAAAACAACCATGAGGAAAACAACATGCCAAGGCAACACAGTGAAAATAAACACACAGACAGATACAAGCAATGTTCATGTAGTAATACATCAACCAATAAGTGCACTTAAGTGCAGGGATGAGTAATATACACTTTGCAAAATTACTTATGTCTGTAACCATGTAACAATATTGAAAAAAATATTCAGAAACTCCATTCTGAGAATAACATACAAATGTGGAAACATGTGACACATATCAGAATCATACCACTGCAAACCAAAGGCTGCCTGCTCAGTATCTATGAAAAATTCCACATATACACACACAAGAATAAGGCAGTATCCTAAAGCAGCAAAATACTCTAAAATCCAAATGACCTTTTGATTTATTGCTAGAAGAAGGGAATGCTGGGAGTAAACAATACATCAGAACAACAACATAGACAGTATACAGGTGACCTCAACAGAATAAGGTAGCAACCACACAGGAAAGAGTTAATCAAAACCTGACAGGACAAATAAGTGCAGCAAAATCATAAAACTGTATGTGCAGGTGGTGAAAGAAAACAATAAAAGGAACCATCAGTATATCCACTGCAATAAACCAAGACAGGGACCCTTACAATACACAGAAAAGACCATGGTATAAACCATATACATCACTAGATTAGGAAACACTTGACAAAGCTGTAGCATCAAAATGAATTTGTCATTTAATGCAACATAACAGTTGTAGGATGTTGGAACACCATTGTGCCATGCCTAGGGATTGAGACTGCTAGTGTCCCAAAGGGACTTCTCACCATTTCAAAGCAATGAAAGTCACCACTATGCACATAGTGTCAGGCAACTCCATTGCACTTAGAACTTGTTTGTAACATAATGTATAAATTATTCCCACTTCAGATGTGGCAACTGCTGGTGTGCAGCAAATACAGGATGAGATAAGAGTAGTAAAGTATGGATGATGATATGGACATATAAGGGAACTCCACAAAGTCCAGCAAGCAGTTCCACAAAAAATGAATATAAAAGTTTCATCAGCAAGCTAGCTTTCCTGTACACAGCAAAAACTAAGCTGTATGTATCATTGTTAATAATTCATAAATGCAATTAGAGGATATTTTCGATCAAGGAGGGACAGATAGAGACTTGATAGTTTAAAAATCTCACTTTTCAACCAAGGAGGACTTAGTTGGTCTTCTTTGTACATCCATGATATATATAGTTGCAGGCAAGTAAAGGAAGTTACACAAGTACGAAAAAATGTTTAACTTATTGGTTAAAACAATGCTACAAATGCTGATAATTTTATTATTATTTGTTACTTTCATACTTACATGATAACCATCATGGGCACAGAGTGTGTATTTTATTCTCATCTGCAACTTTCATTTTCACTCCAGTACTTAGCAAGTTAAGCCCCACTTATGTTCAAGATGTGCACAGAAATGTATGTGAGCCTTCTAGTAAAGTGGGTGTTATTCTTGACTTGTTTTATAAAACTCAAAATAAGACTGTGTGATAGAGTTTGGCCAAGTTCCCCCCAACATAATTTGCATAATTATTAGTTAGGGGACAGACATGGCTACATATTTCCTTTCTGATATTATGAGTACCTATTGTAACAAGTATTGTATTAGCATTACACCAAGGATACATACGATATACGTCACTAAACACAATGATAAACAGAATGTTAACCTTAATAAGCTTATGTTGTGCATGAAATGGATCTTAAAGAAATGGATGGGAGACTGTGTGCTGAATTAATCTGGCTCAGGACAGGTGGGCTTCTGTGAACACAGTAAAGAACCTTCCGATTCCATACCATACCAAGAATTTCTTGACTAGATGAGGAACAACTAGATTCTCACAAACATCACTCTACCATGGAATTAGTTATTTTGTACACCAGGACCTTTTAAAGATACAATTTCCCTGCACCTGTGCAGATTTAGAATTCAGTATTATTGCCTTCTTCCCCACACTTTGTATCATGGAAGACTACACTGCAACAATGGAGTTGTGACTACAGCTTCACTTCTTCACGATCTGAATTACATCTTCATCATGCATAACATGATGTACACCCACTCGCTGTGGTGAGTACTTGGTACTAGTTCCCTGCACAAGGAAAGAAAGTATAAAAATAACTGTGAAAAAATCTATTTTCAAAACATCCACTGTGAAATTCCTCTACTTAATGATACACCATAACCACTACAATTAGAACTACTAAATTAAATGTTCTTGTGCAGCAACTGGCAATATAGGTAAGCTAGCATATTGTAGCACACAACTATAAGCTTCATTAGTTTTGTGTTAAATAGCCTTTTGAGATTCAGTCTTTGTCAAAACCCAAGAGAAATGAAATTTGTACGGAACCTTCAGCAAGACTGCTGGAAGAACCTGTCGTTAATTACACCTACTTAATCAACAAGTGTTAATTATGCAACTTTATATTATATTATATTATTTTAACCATTTAATATCACACCCATTAATGTTTTTCATGTACCTATAATTTGATGAAAATGAGGATGGCTTAGTTGAGCTAAAACATGTCTGCTATAAATGTATAATAAATTTAATAAAGGCTACAGTTGGTCAACATGTATTTGTTACATTATTTCACCAACTTCCTACTTCCTACTTCCAGACATTCTTTGTGTCCAGGTGTTTGATTTTATCTCTCCCCATTCATATCGTGATCCTGAAAATACTTAAAGAGTTTATCTCTTCTGCTTGAAATTTCCTTACATCTCTTGTAAGCCTTTGGTGCCAGAAATAAATGCCCACACTGATCTGCAGAGAACCATAACTGAAATGGGGGCTGCATAACAGCAGACATATTTATATGACATTCATCATTTTGAACATCACACTGCATGTTCCATATATATGTGTGTGTGTGTATACACGCACACACACACAACGTTTATGCAAAAACGTTAATCCACATGTATCCTTCTGCTCCTTAGAACACAAGAGGCAAGTAATACATAATTTATGTATGAAACAACATTAAAATTCTTCTTTCCCAAATGATATTAATTAACAATCTAACATACCTTTCCGATCTTAAACATTCCCTTTGTAATTTCTTCCAAGATTTTCTATTAGGTGCAATATTATTACTAGAACATGGAAAACTTTCACCTCCTTCAAAGACCTATTACAATGAATAATTTTCATGCCCCTACCTATTCCACCAGTTTTCAAGATTACACTTCTAAGCAGCTCATCTACTTTTGCTATCTAATGTTCATTTACTTTAAGAATGAATTTTATATCAGTTCAGCAAAACTTGCCCAGCTAACATGAGTTCTTCAGTTCTTCCCTTCAACAGTGCAGTGTACAGAGAGAAAATGAATGGCAATAGAGCCATGATATCAAAGACTATACGGTGATATGCCATCCAAACTTCTTGTGGATCAGTTATTTATATTTATACAGTACACAGATGATTTCCCCTTTGTAACATCTGATATTATTTATTAACTTTCTGAAACAACACAGAGTGATGTCAGTCATTCCTTATACTCAGTCAACTAATGTGCATGATCATTAATCAATATAAAGTGATGTGATATACACACATACCGTTCATGTCGTTGCAGAATTGGTGCACATGTATTTCAGTCAATGGAGGTTAAAGAACATGCACAACCGAATCTAAGTCACATCTGTGATGTAATTTACCTTATCTTTATACCCTGATATTTTTCTTCATTAGACTAGCACTTTATTTTGTACTGCCCACCAATGTCACCATTTTGTTAATAATTTACAGAATTCCGATGACGCCTATTTCACTTCATACAAACATCCATCAGTCTTTTCACTCTCCATTTTACCATTTTCTGTTGTTTAAAGAATCTATCAATTCCATGCACACAAGAATAATCCTCAATGGTTCCATCACAGTAATGTGGCTTACTGCCAACTAGCTCAAATTTTATTGACCAAAGAAATTCTCCCCAGACTTCATTCCCTATCTATAATTCTCCCCTAGTACTAAAATGTCATTTCTCAGATACTAGCTTTGCCTGCTTGAATGTTCTACAATGTGCTTATTCCTTAATGGTGCAGCACACTTATGCACTTGCACTTGACAACAACTACCACACATTCTTTTCTTTTTCTACCTTAGACATCCCATTCTGTTAAATGTAATATCACAAATTACTACTTAATCGCCATAAATGCAACCATTTATTGGTATTTCTATCAGATCCAATTACAGAGCAACGTGTTTTGGACATCTGGTCATTAGACCATATCAGTACATGTTAAAATATGGTCTCATGATGAACAGATCCTGGTTCAAACATGTTGTCCTATAATATGTTTGATCTGACAGAAATATAAAAAAAAATAGTTGTGTTGATGATAATCAAGTACTGTACTACTTTATAATACTATATATGTAATACAACAACTGAGTTATTAAATACTCAAACAAACCTAAATTACAAATTGCATTAATGTATGATGATGTAACTTACATTCTAAATCGAATTATTCAATTCAAATTGAAGTCAAATTTGCAGTCATAAACTTTTATCCAAACCTATTTGTAAGTCTGACTTTTCTAAACTCTGAAGGCAACACACATACCATATTTCCCAGTGTTTCCTCACTGGTCTGCCACAGAAATTGCAGAACATCTCTGCATATACTAAGGTCATTATTGATTGGTCATTTCTTGTTATTATTATTTTCTGTAGCAAAATGTTAAGCAGCAAAATTACACAATACAAATAAACTGCCTATTCTCATCCAGTGTTTTAAAAGTCTGGTGTGTATGTACGGTATAATTATGAAAATAAAATAGTCTTTGGACTTAACATTACTCAGAAGTTAACAGAACCTTTGTTGAACCCTCCAAATAATTCTCCCAAGTTCTGAAAAATCTTCTCACCATATAGGAGTACATTATCAGCATGCAAATATTCTCCAGTTGCTAAAGCACAAGAAAAGGTACACACATTATTCTAGAAATTATCCTCAAATATTTGCTAATTCAACCACTCTTAAAAACTCACCCATACAAGTGCATACTTAAATGCAGCAGCAAGTGTGCGATGGATAGCATGACATACATGTTCTACTGTTACACCACGACGCAAAATGAGGCCATCTTCAAAATCTGGGGGCTGGCCTGGTTTCTTAGTGTATACTCTAATAAGAGACAGGTACTCCCAGAGTTGTTCCAGTAAGTAGTCCAAATTCAGCTTCATGTTACAACTATGAACAGACAATCAAAACTGTACAGTTTATAGTTAAACTATGCATTTACATTGTAACTGGAAGACAATCAAATAGTTTGGAACTCAATGACATATTTGCATTCCCCATTAAAATGTTTCACAAGTTGGTTAACATACACAGAACAAACTATATTAATGTAAAAACTTCTAAAAACTGTTCACTTCCATGCAACGTACTAGCGTTCAATTTCACACAATTTGTTTACACCAATAGCGGAGTACACAAATTATTTGTGTTGTATGTTGTATTTATCATAATGTAACAGAAGGCAACAGTGTCTAGTGATGCGGTGATCTGCAAAGCCTGACATCAAGGCTGCCAATATGTCAGTGCCTTTGAGAGAAAGAAACAGAGTGCCATATGCTTCCAGAAGACTGAATTCAGTTGTGTCATGATGAGGAAGTGTGTTGCACATAGCAAAGCAAGGAGTGTGGACAACAGAGTCAAGGGAGATCGTAACTGCAGAACTGCATAATGCGTTGCATAGTGGAGAAGCGAATTTGTGAAGTACTGTGTTCAAGACTGGTGTCAGTGCTGTGAGCATCAGTAAAAAGAATTAAGCAAACCGTAGATACAGCTATGAGCCTGGAGTACTGAATGTTTCAGTGCAAGGTAATCTCATGTGAATGATTCTTGAAATTCTTGTGAGTGTTGTTTTAATTACTGTTTCAATTGTTGTAACTGTAGTGTCAATAAACGTTCTTATTTGTTCAACCCACAGACCTATCTGTAACAGTATGTTGCTCATACATGTTTCAGTCCATATGACAATCCTCACAGTGTTCATTTATTATTACTCAAACCAATGAATGCACACAATTTTATTAAAGTCACAATATTACAACACACCAGCTCCTACATGTTTCAGGTATCAATGGCCCATCCTCAGGGAGCACACAATTGTAGGCAACAGTTGCCTAATTTTTCTGCATGTAGCTGCCAAAAACTCCTTACTATGTAATATTTATGTAGTAGATCGAGTTATGCATTGAAAACTACACACCATTTTACAGTAACATCATGAATTATCGGGGACAAGTACCTTCACATAATGTGCTTCTCACATTTCCCTGATAATACCAAGAATTCTGACATCACTGGTAAAATCTATGAGAGACTATGAAAGCTAAGAACACTTCATGCAATGCTGAATGATTTAGTTGCTAAGTCCAGATGTTTGGGCAGTGAGTGAAGTTACTGTCAAATTTGATGGTCAGGTAATTTTCAGACACTACAGCACTAAGGAACATAACTGTTTGGCATAAAATCTGCAAACTTACTGACATGATATGCTACACACATAACATGAGGGTTAATTTTGGTAAAGAAACTGGAATTGAGGAAATGACACCAGAACACACAACCAGTAGGCTGGAAGGGTTGAACATAAGTTGCTTATGGACAATTTCTTCTCTTATCCTTCTTTATTTGAATATCTAACTAATCTAGAAATAAAATATTGGGGCGCAGTCCATCCAAACCGCAACAGCATGTCACATGACTCTGGACATAAAATACTAAAAGTGAAATGGAGTAACACACAACCCTAATTCACAGGAAACTTGACTTTACTGGTATAAAATGCCATGAGAAATGTACACAAAATAATGAACACCAACTGCTAGAAGTAGGCAACTTCAAGGACGAACATCGCAACACCATCCATCCAGCCATTGTTGGAAGTTACAAAACACTGACACAGAAAACAGAATAGCAAACAGCTGTTCAATGAATCAGTGTGCTTACACATGGATGAAAGCATTGTTTCTTCACATGCTGAACTTATCCATTCTATAACAGCTAGATTCTGTTGTCATTTTAAGGGGCTAAGATTTCCCATAGATTTTTCAGTGTACACTTAGTGAGCAATGTTAGAGATGAAGCATGTAATAATGTACATTGCCTAGTACTAATGAAAAACGATCACTGGCTTGTGTAGAGCAACAGTTCAAGCTGTCTTGTGTGTTCTACTCAAGGAATGTATACATGGACACTATATGTGTTAATGTGATGTTGGATTATGTGTTCTATATGCTCAAGAATACCATACTGTGAACACTTCAGAGCATAAGCAATACAGATACAAATCTGGCAAGTTTTACAGTGAACACAAGTAAAAAATATATGCCACATGCCTTTATTTTTATAAATTAAAGTTTTAGTTTTTGTTGCAACTATTAAGACATTACAAAATAGGACGTGCTTTGTTAAATTCTCCAGTCTTTCTTATATGACATTATTCTTGTTTTATCATATTCTTTTGAGTATTTCCTCAGGTAATGTTCCAAAAAACTTAGAGTATTTTTGAAAAGTCTGAAATTAAGTCAGTCCAATGGAACTTTACACACTCCATCTCCAAAGAGTTCATTTCCATTACCCTTTTCTAAATATTTAATGTAAAATATGTATGAAATAAAACTTTACATTACCTGTCATTTCATTATTTTCTTTATAATGAACTATCACGAGGATTTCAATAAAACTCAGCTGCAGGTCTGTGCAAGCCAGGGTTATATTTGACTGACAAATCAAGATCAAGTTCTCCAACTGATACATGTATAGACTGTAACACTATATTTCATCAAAATCCACTCAGTAATTTTGGAGATACAACAAAAATAACACTGCCCCTATAAGCATTCACTTCACTTTGTGCAAAGAATGCACAAGATTCTAGGGGTTTAAATTTTTATTCCAATTGAACTTAATTCTTTTCATCTGTTAAGCAGAACACATACATCAAAAGCATCTGTGGTAACACCAAAGTAAAATATTCAAATCTATGCACCAATTTTGTAGACATCCAGCAGCAGAAGACTGCAGTTAATGCTACTTACCTTACTACTACACTATTTGACTGACGAGCAATTCTGTCTACTTCTTCTATTGATATTTGGTCAATTTTGTTGTATACATAAACGCATGGGAGGTAAACACGATTTGCAGAAATTACATCAATCAATTCATCAGCGGTGCAATCTTCACGAAACAAAACCTTAAGGGACAAAATATATTAAATAAGAAAGGCATACACATGATATCTACAAATGTCAAATATAGCAAGAACAATCATGTTTTATAACATGTAAAGACATTGGTTTAAATAATACTAAAAACATTTATACATACACAGTAAAGATGAAATGCTCATGAATTTTGCCCATGTGGACTGACCTATCATGGCTAGTTTCACTGCTCACTGCTTTCAAAGTAACCAATTCACTTTAGCTGTCAAACATTTCAACCATTGGCCATACTATTGCTAGACACTTTCTTGCACACCACTCTAACAGCACTAATTTCCCTTTAACTGTCGCATATTCCTACCAGCGGCATACCACTGTCACATGCCTTCCCGCACTCTACTCTCAAAGTACTTCATTCCCTTCAACTGTCACACATTTGTACCAGTGAACATTTCGACTACTAAAAGCGATCCCGCACATTATTCTCAAAACACCCCATTCCCTTCAGTGGCCATAACAGTGTCAAATGCATTCCAGCATACCACTCTCTAAGTACACAGTTCCCTTCAGCTGTCATACAGTCCTGTGTCCATACCAGTGCCACATACATTCCCACACACCAATTTAAATATATGCAGTTTCTTTCCACTGTCATACATTGCTATCAACGGCCATATCATTTGCAGATGCATTCCTATACTCCACTCTCAGAGTGCACAGTTCCTTTCTGATGTCATAGCCTGTCTCACTCCTTTCTGCTCAATGAAATACGAACACCTTTAAAAGGCTCCTGTTAACAGTACTGGTTCACAAGATAAGTAAGACTGTGGAAGCACAATGACACAATTCTTACACATTCCAGTACCAGAAGAGATTAAGTAGTCAGTGCATTGTCAAGGTGGATCAATAGTTTACAGACCCCAGATGCAGTGGATATCGTCCAACAAACAGTGGAAAATGTCTTTGTACATGCTATTCTTGATGACATGCTTTCCTGTTCTGTTGAATGATGGCCCAGCTATCAAAGAACATGCCTTTCAACATCAATGTCATGTTAAGAGACGTCTGCATTCTAACTAATGAGGGCAAATTCCACTACACCTGGGTTCTGAATTAAAGGCATATTCTTTTTGTGAAATGTGCTGCCTAGTCATATGCAAAACTTGTAACTAATTCTTCAAATTGGAACATTCTGGTACAAATTACAAGCCAAACAGGCTCTGGTGCTATCCCCATACACATATGCATTCTGGCATTAAGAATTTAATAAGTTCTGCATCATTCACCGGTTGTTAGAAACATTCATAAACTACATTATTCTGCACGTAAAGGCAAAAATATTATTATACTTGATTATCTTTACTTTAATGACTGAATACAAGGTACAGTTATTTCTGTGCTAGAGCATCACACCTATTGAATGAGCATCAAGAATGGCCAAAAAGTGGTGATGATCTGGCTTTTGGTATGGACCAGGTGATAACAGCTCCTTGTCATATTAACCTACACAACACTTCATAAAGCTAAAGCTTCAGACCTAGACTGATCCGCTAAAACTGTGAGCAACAGAAAATGGACAAGATTAGAACTTGAATGAAGACATCACGAAGTGCTTGGATACGTATTGTAATACTAATTTGTACGTCAGCACAACTGTTTTTATTACACAAGGTAATATGTAGTTGTGCTGATGTACAAATTAGTATTACAATAAGATTAGAACTGCTGAACACGAAGAGCCTGTATAGGCCACTGTCAATGAAGACAGTGGCCACAGAATTAGCAACTTATAGATTATTTTAGAGGGAGTACAGAAGGTCAGCTGGGACAGAGAAGGCATTGATGGAGCAAAAGGTTTTACTTTCTCTATGAAAAAGGGAATGAAAATCGGTTAGAGATAGAATTTTCTGTGCATAAAGGAATCATAACAGCAGTTAAGACAGCAAAATTTGTGTGTGACAGGACATCACATATAGTGTTAAGAGGTTAGTGGTGTGATATTTTCGTTCTGAATGCCCATGTCTCACCTCAGTAAAAAAGTGATGATTCAAATGAGTTTCTATGGGGAATTAGAAAAAGTACTTGATCAGTTCCTAACTACTGAAAGAAAATTATGCTAGAAGATTGTAATGCAAAACTGGGGAGGAAGACATTTCAGGGCAACAATTGAATGTTGAGTTCACAAAAAAATAGTAACAACAGTGGTGTTACAGCTGTCAACTTCACCACATCAGAAAATCTAATTGTCGAAAGATGCATGTTCCCACACTGAAATATTCATAAGTATACTTAGTCCTCTCCCAACAGACTTACAGTCACATTGATTACCACTTGCTAAACAGGAAATGACATTCAAGTATACCTGATGTACAACTTTCAGGGATACTGACTGTGCTATTGATCACTACCTGGCGGTTGCAAAAGTTCGGGAGGCACTGTCAGCACACAAAAGGGTAGCACAGTAGTTTGGCACAAAGAGAGTCAACATCTGGAAGCTTAATAATAACAATAATAATAATAATAATAATAATAATAATTTATTGCATTTGGGTTGTCACTCAGTGGCAGTAGTTATTTTACATGTATACAAAATATGAAATTGGTTACTAATAAATTTAAGTCGGGAGGGCTACACGTTAGAAGCTATGGTATCAATTTCAAATTTAAAACAGGTCTGCAACCCAGATGACAGTGGGGACATAAACAGAGCTTGGGAAAATACCAGACAGAATATCAAAATTTCAGCTAAACAGAGTCTATGTCAGCATGAACAGAAGCCTGGTTTTAAGTAGATTGTTAAAAATTCATAGATCGAAGAAAGCAAGGTAAATTACAGTGGTTTAAAGATCCAAGCCAAATTAATGCAGATGATCTGAACAATGCAGGAACAAAAAGAGAACATGTTTGAAACACAGAACTAATGAACTTGCAACAAACAGAAAGAACAGGAATACCTGAGACATGTATAGAGGTAGAGACAAATTTAAAATGGTCACAAGCTCAAAGCTAACATAGTAAGGATAAGAAGGTGATCTTGCACATCCTACAGCATCTTCAATATATGGCAGCATAATTTACGTCAGTTATTGAATGTATATGGAGTTAATGATGTTAGTCAGACTGAAATACACACAGCTGGGCCACAAGTGTCTAAGCCTAGTGCCTTCGAGGTTGACATGGGTATTGAAAGGCTGAAAAGATATAAATCACAAGGGATGAATCAAACTCCTGCAGCACTGTTTCAAGCATTATGTAAAGCAGTATATTCTGTGACATAAACTTACTAATTCTGTTTAGAATAATGAATAATTGCCTTTACAGTTGAAGGTGTCACGAACTGTACACATTTATAAGAAGGGTGATAAAAGAGTCTGTAGTAATTATCGACGCACAACGCTGTTATTAACTACACACAAAATTTTATCCATCTGTCCAGGCTAGCTCAATATGTATTTTGCAATACTGGACATCAACAGCGTGGATTTCAAAGTAACAGATCAGGCTCTGCATTCATCAAATATTTTGGGGGGGAAAAAAAGGGGGGGAGGATACAATGGGGCCAATGCATCAACTACTACTGCACTTCAAGAAAGCCTATGATTTAGTTAAGAAAGAGGTTTTGCATAATATTCTAATCGAGTTTGGTATCCCAATGAAACCTGTTAGGCAAACAGAAATGTGTTTAAATAAAACCTGCAGTGAAGTCCACATAGACACATGTTTGCCATGACAAATTTCCAATTAGGAATGGTGTGTGTGTGTGTGTGTGTGTGTGTGTGTGTGTGTGGGGGGGGGGGGGGGGGG
>Ga0123355_10008168_pt1 | contig 15804 bp, 8 predicted proteins | sample TergutEmb28metaG_3_FD_89872 | JGI IMG/M metagenome (GOLD analysis project Ga0123355, IMG submission 89872) | Embiratermes neotenicus P1 segment gut microbial communities from Petit-Saut dam, French Guiana - Emb289 P1 | ecosystem: Host-associated > Arthropoda: Insects > Digestive system > Gut ...
CGCAGACTCCTGAAGATGGGCGTATTAACGGCCGAAACATGTTGAGTAATGAGTAATAAATGAGTATTGAATAAATAATAAAATAAGTGGCATCAAGTTGGTTTTTCCCTTCACGCAACTATATAAACAGTATTTCATAATCAAAGATGACATTTAAACTGGTATACGTTTACCTTAGTAATAAAAAGCTACCTACTTTGCATCATCGGATGGTTGAAAGTCAATGAGGACAGCAAATTGCTTTAAGTTTGAACATAAATAAGAGTACAAACTTTCATAGCAACGTGTGTTTGGGAGAGAACGTACTGACAATGACCGCGATTGGTCTAAATTTGTTGAAGTTTTGAAAATAAATTGTTAACTTATGTAAATCTTAAAGTACTTTGATGGTTCTGATTTGCATTGATGAATCCAGTAGTAAAAAAAGGAAGATAAACTTCAGCGCACCAGTGAATGATGACATTTCAAAGACGTAAAGAGAGAAAAGTTTCAAAGGAATGAATTTTTTAATGTTCTGTACACACGCTTGTTCTTTGCTTAATTACTGCCAAACGAATATTCGCTCTAGACACTAACAATTCTGGACGAGACTGAAGGTAGTAAATGCATTTCATTTTAACTGTACCAACCGTACTTCGGTTTAAAATGTATCATTCACCACTCAGTCCAAGAGACAAAATATCTTTTCATTCACATAATGAAACGTATTTTGGGCAAATAACCCGATCACAAGAGCGGGGAAATAAGAATAGTCACTCAACAAAGACGAGTGAAAATAAGAAGGAAAAAAATTCAAGAGATAAAAAAGAATACCCCTCTATTCTTCCTACAACCCAACCCTGCTGGAAATGCCGGAATAATTTCGCACACAAGAATGGGTCATTAGTTACAATAATACCTCTCAAAATATGAGTTTTTTTTCTTTATTTCTCTGGTAGATTATTCACTGACCCAATTTAATTTCAGTGACAACGTCACAAGCCAGTCAATGAAAAGACAAGAAAAGTGGCAGACATTCTGCTAGTGCCTTGTTTTAGAACTCTTTAGGGATGCCGTCAAGCCTACCACGCACAAACTGTTTTCGAGGAAGTACGTCACTACTTCTGATATGTTTCCTGTTTCACCTGTCAATACAGAAAACCTTGAAGTTTCTACTCTTTGTCACAATTTGTCTTCATCAGCGGATAAAAAAGAAGTGACTGAAAAGTAGCAAATACTGCCTGTTGCTGAGCCCTCACAGCCAATTATTATAATAAATAAGGGATTAAAACTGTGCAAAAATAGAGTACTGATAGGTACACTTTAAATGATGATCGTCGAAGAAGTTCTGGTCTAGTGTTCTTGTGCCTCACTCAGGTGAGGGATTCGCAGGTTTTATTTAGGTGCATATGCAGTTGCCATCCGAAATCTGATAGGCATAAATGTTGCCATGAAATCATGGCAATGCTTGGATTTAATCTATAATTACATAATTACGCAATAAGTCAAGAAGTCGTACGGAAAAGTAATAACGACGTGTTTTAAATTCATTTATTTTCGTAGTTGAAGAATAAAAGACCAACTTGATGTCACTTGCTATTTTATTTCACTTCTTATGTGCTCAACATGTTTCGGACATTAATGTATCCGTCATCAGGAGCTTGCAACTATTCTGTTGAATTACCACATTTGGTCGTATTGTTCTTGGTTCGATGTGTGTTGGAGTTTCGGTGTGGTTGGGTTGGAGTGGTATCTGTGTTGCAGACTTCAGCTCCAACACACATCGAACCAAGAACAATACGACCAAATGTGGTAATTCAACAGAATAGTCGGAAGCTCCTAATGATGGATACATTAATGTCCGAAACATGTTGAGCACATAAGAAGTGAAATAAAATAGCAAGTGACATCAAGTTGGTCCTTTATTCTTCAACTATCACAATGATGCACGGTCAAATAAACATAAGATTGATTTATTTTCAGTTGATTATCACACAAAACGAGTCTTTGTTACTTGCAAATTGTTGAAGGCCTACTGACATGTGTTTTTAATAGCGTATGAACTTTGCAATCATTTCGTTAGCCATACATGGTAGAAAATCTAGCAAAATACTTACCTATATCGCAAACATTTTACAAACATTCCATTGCTCAGAAATGGTTGATAGCCCAGGGACATGTTTATTTCAGTCACACAAACTTTGCAAGTCAAAAATCGGTAAAACGACTTTATATAACCTAGTCTCTAGAGCAACTGTTGAACTCTTGCACTTAAGCATTTGATAAGGAGCTCAAAATAAACATGTCTGCGCGGTTAGTGTCGAACTCCAAGCTTACTTGTGTTCGTCAGTATATAAACATGGGGGGTGGGAAGAATCAGTGTTTGAGATTAAAGTGGAAAACAATCTTGGATATAATTTGTAAACAAAAGATAAATATTTTGTTTATTTTAATACACGTTTTGAATTATATAAAGAGATTCAATATGTTGACTTAATCTATAAAACAGATTTCTTCTTGAAAAACTGAGAGTATCTCAGGCATTTGAAAGATTTAATCCTTCTTTGAAGCCCATTTTATTACCGTATTCAGGACAGTCCTTGTCGTGAAGCCACATTAATCCTGTACACCGCTTACATTTTCCGTGAAGATCTTTATCCTGCTATCGACGTCTAAGAGGGTCTTGCCCTTCACATTTTCCCCAAACATCTAACCCTTCTACGTCTGAAAACCTTATGGAAGCACAGGGGTGGATGGTTACTACGGACATTAGGAACAAAAAGGCTGCTTGTGATATTCACAATACCAAAAATTTAATAATTAATTTAATACAGTGATTACTGAAATATAACACCTAACATGCGAGCGAGTACAATTATTTGCATAAATTACTATAACAGTTAGGATGGTTCCACCTTGTTGTCTGTCGGTGTAATAATCGAGGTTATCACAATATACATCATTGTATTCTTTATTCAGAGTATCGATAAAAAAACTGGTTAAATTATGCGATCTAAATAAGACAATCAATGTGCTTATAACTTAACATGGAGGCGAGTTCGAGCAACTACTATTGCAGTGGAAGAGCAATAAGCACAACATATTCTATGTGTATTTGTAGCCTTATATATCCAGCATCCAATGCGCATGCACCATTTTGTAATTCGTAGCCTGTCCGGCTTTACAATTTTTTTTTTACATCATCTCATAAACGGCACGATTTCAGAAAAAAAATTGTTGAACATAAAATGTGTTTTGGTTTTCTGTACAACCTTTGTCTCAAAATATTTCTCATTCTAAGAATAAGTGTTGTAGATATAATCAGAAACGTATATTGGTCTTCACGTAAAGTATCTGTTCTTCTTGGCAGATTTTAATGAAATTTTAATATTCTTGAAAGATTTTCGAAAAATGCTTATATATCAAATTTCGTGAAAATCCGTTCAGGGGTAGCCGAGTTGTTCCACGCGGACGGACGGACGGACAGAAGGGCAGACAGACGGTCGGATACAGGACGAGGCTTGTAGTCACTTTCTGCAATTTTGCGAACGCGTCTAAAACTAATGTCGTAATTTTCCTGTGGAAAAAAAAGAACGTATTAACTTAAATTTATGGTCTGTTTCCTTCGTCTACTGTATTAAGAAAAGACTAACTAGATTCTACGCAACTTCCGCAGAAACTGCCTTCTCAAACCCGTTGCTAACAAAAAGATAGAAAGGACGAAAAAGCGAGGAAGAAGACGTAAGGAGCTGCTGGACGACTTTAAGGGAACGACGGTGTACTGTAACTTGAAAGAGAAAGCACTAGATCTCACTCTCCGGACAGCTCGCTTTGGAAGAGGCTATAGAGCTGAGACAGACTACGTGATGAAAATGATAACAGAAGGCTTCATGATTAAGGTGGAACCCACGCTAACGGTCGATACCGACAGAGGGAAAATCTACGGCCTCTCAAGCGTTCGTGGCTCAGAATCGTCTGTGTAAAAGTGCACAACATTCGGAATATTTGATTACCCAGAAGTCACATTCAATATAATTCTGTTAAAAAAATTACGTGTTTGTGATTAAATGCCGAGCATGAATTCTACAATTAAAAATTAAAATACTTATTAGTGATTAACGCTTTAAATACTGAAGTTCATCTAAATTATATGATAGAGAAGATCAGGTCCTACATCACAGAAAATGCTGTCTGTGTTCATTAAAAAAAAATCAATTTTTCAATCAGTAAGAATTGTCTAACTGTAAAATGTTATGTACTGTTATATTTGAAGTTACATATTCACGCGTGTTATTACACACACACACACACACACAACACACACACACACACACACACACACACTTATAATATTTAGACAGACATACGTCTCATTTCTTACGGTTAGATGTGCACTGCGAAAAATTCATTTTCTCAAAAATATTGATTTACAGGTTGAAATTAATGAAACGTCACTCAAAACATTTCAGCCTCAGCAAGTCTCTTATATGAAGACAGTAAATATGGGACAAAAGTGTTTTATTCTTTTGTTAAATGATTTCAGTATTCTTTTAATATGATGTGTGTCATTTTCATTTCAAACCTACGAACACATCTTGCACGAACATTCTTCTCCCACAACTGTTCTTTGCCCGAAACTTAAAAAAAATCGCGAACTTATTAACCTAGAATCACATTTTACATGGTTTGGTTTACATTTCTGCCATAAATGTGAGTAGCTTTCCTAATAGAAAATTAAAACAAATTACTTGAGGCTTGTTTGACGGCGCATCTTCCTCATGAAATAAAGTGAAATGCCGACTTGATGCAACTAGGTAATTTTATTGATGTGTTCTTAGCTCGACATATTTCGGGTACATACGCCCATCATCAGGAGCATTGGATGGTGAGTTGCAGCATATGGTTTTCTGTATCGAGTTTTTGGATAGGTGGTGGTCTTGAGAGCCGCTGCGTAGGTTGTGTGTACGGTGCGGATAGTGCCGTCGCACGGCACCATCCGCACCGTACACACGACCTAAACAGCGGCTCTCAAGACCACCACCCAACTAAAAACTCGGTGCATAAAACCGTATGCTGCAACTCAACATCTAATGCTCCTGATGATGGGCGTATGTACCCGAAACATGTCGAGCTAAGAATATATCAATAAAATTACCTAGTTTCATCAAGTTGGCATTTCACTTTATTTCATAAAACAAATTACATTCTTAAGTTATAACTGTATTGGTTTTACGATATAAAACATTTCGTATGTAGTTACCCCAAAAAGTTGTTTCGCTTGTCGTATTCTACACTGTTGCCACATATTAACATGCACTGATAAACTATAAATTAAAACAACATGCACGTATTAAAGTTTCCCTACCCTGCACCATAACAATAGTGAAAGATATTGCATATTTTATGCACTGTGAACTAATTGTCCTGCTTCAAAAGCACTCTTTATAGACTTAATCAACCCCTCCAGGCAAATACCGAGATAATTCCTATAAATAGGCCAGAGCCGCTTCTATTCACGTCCTTAACAAATTTGTTACTTGATGTTAAATAAAATTATCTAGTGGCAGCGTCAGTAAATAAAGTGTAGCTCTAGATAAACATGTAGCCACAATTTCTGAACCCCTCGTATTTAAATAATGAATACACATGAGATTAAAACCGGCAATTTCCAAGATATTCGCTGTTGTTTTCATTATGTGTGTAAAACACTCCATATGCGTGTTTCGCAAAATAATTAGTACTGAATTCCAGAATAGGATGAAACCCATTCTATTGATGACACTAGTACAATGTTCAGGAAGTGAAATATTACTGTGCACCTCTTACATTCATTAATCGGTTTTTACAAAGTACGTTTAGTAGAATGGAGGATTATTTCGAATTAATTTTTGCGCAAAACTGTCACTCTTTAAAATGAGAATGATTAATTATTGTACAAAAGCAGCGCTATTTTTGTGATATAGACCCACACAAAAATTCACTTCCCCCAATACCAAACAAAAGCAGACAGCGAATTTTATCCTCTTATATCATTAGAGGGGGACCGTGGTAGCACAGTGGTTAAGGTGCTGTGGTACAAACCGGAAGGTCGCTGGTTCGATCCCAGCTGGTGTCAGTGGATTTTTCGTTGATATAAAATCCTTCCGATCGCACTATGGCCCTGGGGTCGACTCAGCCTCTAACAGAAATGAGTACCAGGAGTATTTCCTGGGGGTAAAGGCGGCCGGTGCTTAAGGCTGACAACTTACCACCATCCTGTGCCTTTGTCACGAAATCTGGGAACCTTAACTTCCTGGAACCCTCTGGGCCCCTCTGGGCCTGTAACGGGACTGATTTACCTTTAAATTTACATCATTAGAGAGCAGAATTTGGTTCGAAATGAATGAAAATACGAAAGAGCTTATGTCACTGTAAACGACAATAGTAGTTATAATGTAAACCAAGAGTATGAAATGCACATAAAGGTACTAGAATTATTTAACTCTGCATTCAATAGTAAGCGATATATATATATATATATATATATATATACAACGCGAATTCATTCATAAAATGGACATCCTTGTGAGAACAAATAAAAGCGCATAGTTAGGGGCTAACACAGACGTTAATATAGAGCTATATAAATGTCATTTGGCTGCTTAAAATGCACGAGCTACACACGCAAAAGTAACATGTTGCTAGTAATATTTTAGCCTCCTTTCCTTCTTCATGAAGAAAGTAAGCTCCTCAGGTCATGCTCTCTCCGTATGTATATGCTCTTTTTACTTTTTTTAACAATCGGACCCATCTTCGCAACCTGACGCCGGCGTTGTGCCAATGGAGGACGCCTTAACACAATTCCTTGCAGTTCCCCATAATTGGTAATGACAAAATTGCGGACACACGAGGCAGGGGCGACACTGGTGCGAAATAAGGCCCAAACGTGCATGTTACATGGTAATGCAGCATGGAAAGCAAACGATATTTTTGTGGATTTTTATTCTACCTAGCGCAAAGATTTTGTTTCGACTTTTTGGAGAAGAGTGTTGTCGCCATCTTTAGGATGAGAGAATTCGGTCCAGGTCGACGCTGAAATGTCAAAGAAGAGGAAATGTATCAATTGCAAAGGACGATTTCCATAATCTTGGCAAATTAGATTTAAGGTTTAAAAGTTGAGACGACTGTCATTTGAGTAACATCCGATTGAAACCTCCAAATTTACACCTTGGAAATGTTAAGGACATATTCTTATAAAATGTAAGATAAAAAGATGGCGCCCAAGCGAAAGCCTTTCTTAGCTTTCAGTGTGACCGGAAAAGCTAATGAATCTTTGAAGTTATATGTATGAAATTTGGTACGAAGAGAGATCATGCTCTGTATGAACGGTTCACTGCATGTTAATGACCTTAAATACGGCGAAGATGCGAAGCACTGAGGACAAAATCAAATTATTCAATGCAAGCTTATATGAAGCCCGTACTTAAATAATTTGGCCTTTACAAAAAATAAAACTACAATAATCATTAGAACAGATATGTAGGATTCGGTGATATTAAGCCCCATTTATCCTGCAACATACCGAGCAGCAGTGGCTTCAAGTTTTCAGCATCCTGAGGCCAGAACACGAATTCCAATCCGATTACAAATATTTTCACTTGTTTAGTTCTTATTTTTTGCATCTCCTAAATAGCAGGAAATGCAATGAATTAAAATTTATATTTTTGTTAGCATGTTTTAAGAAAGGAGGAAACTATTCACTTTACGTTAACCACAAGGTGCTGAGATTATGTAACAGTGACGTTACTTCCTAAGGTAACAACTCTTTATTTATTTCTACGGTAAAACCAACAAGATGCACCAATGTACTAAATTTATTTTATTTTTAAATGACGCTCTCCATGTTTCGGACGGCTTTTCTGTCCATCATAAGGAGTTCAAGACTGTATATACAGCAACGGACATTTGCCAAACAGATACTACTGTCTGCTTGCTAGAGGGTACCCGCTAGCAAGCGGACAGTAGTATGCTCTATGAGCGTCAAAATAACGACTCTCTAATTATAAATAAACAAAAACAATATTAACGCTGAAGTGTGGCAGTATTACGTTTTATGTTCTAACCCATTACGCTGCTCAATAATATATATATATATATATATATATATATATATATATACAAGCATACAAATGTATCCTACATATCCCACAACGCATAGGTGTCGGGGTAGACAGTCTGTGCTTTTACTGCAGTTACTGTCTTTCTGAGGTCGTTCTTCGTATATCGAGCAGTTGTTATTTCTACACACAAAAAAAAAAGTTTAAAATATAAATTGTAAGACGTGGTGTTTAATGCTGTGAGGACAGCGACAAGTTCCTGCACCTGTCCTTAAAATATTAAGGGCTAAAGCCCTGTAAAATGTTGGAAACCTGCATCACAAGTCCCATAATACGTAGTACTCTTGATCAAATCAAGATATAGGGATGGGCGGAACATATAGCACACGTGGGATAAATGAGAAACGCAATTATAATATCGGTCGAAAAATCCGGAGCGAAGTAGTAGTTCGAGAGATCTAGATGTAAATGGAAGGACAATATTAAAGTATATAATAAGAAAATATGATATAATAAGGTGGATTGGCTTCACCTGATTTACGACAGGACTGGTGTAAATAAAGGAACAAAGCACTGAGATCCATAAAAGATGTGGAATTTCCTAACTAGAGAATGGATTATGTGTTTCTCAAGAAAAACTCCTCCGAGGAGTTTGTCAGGTACGTTGTAATGTACACCTGCGCCTTTCAAACTGTAACTGCTCTATTGTTTTATATGTGATACCCTTACATATGCCATTACTCCATCTCTCTGTTTCTCCTTCGCAAAAGTATCTCTTTTCCAACTGCCTGTCTAAATGACGCAGCCAGACGATATACCCACACTATCCTCCTTCGAACAATGCAATGAATCAGCCCGGCGTTTTGCTGTGTTGCTTCTAGCTTCGCGCCTCAACCATAATTTTTTTTAAGAAGATAATTTATATTCGCCTCCATGTTTCTTCCATATTTGTCGATTTAATTTGACACATCTAGCCATAATTAGTTATCGAACTTTATCGTATGCGTGCCCAAGTGTAGGTTAGAGAGCGCAAGTCGTAGCTTAATACATTGCCGGGGCAGCACACTTGAGACATGTTATGAACAAGTGTTACCGGAGAAGGTTCTTGTCAGATAATTTCATCATTCTCTATCACCATCCCACCAACGTTCTACAGTCATAAATCGTCATCCCTGCAACACATAACACGGCTTGCCGGTCAGCACGTTCTCAGAAACTCAGTCCTCTTTAAGGGTTTCGCCTTTGACCCGGCATTTGGCTGGACTCAATAGTCAAGACGTTAACCAAAACAGACAACAGCCATTCTTTGTGAGTTTTTATTCATTTCACTTGTTCATATTTCATTATTACTCCTTCGTGGTTTGCACGTTCCTTCATTCGAAATAATAGCAACTAAATTTCAAGTGCCCTTTTCGTAATTCGCAAACTGTGTTACACTGCCCGCAAAACTTCGACATCCCTAAAAGCCGGGGTAGCGCAGTAGGCATAGGGACTGTGCTACGTGCTGGATATACGAGAAAACGTGGTTCGATTCTCTTCAGAAAAAAAAAACTCTCTCTCATCTGTCCGGCATCCAAACCGATGCTGGAACCCACCCATCCCCTACGCAACGCATACAGTTGACGCTTTACCAGGAGATAAATTCGGCCGGAGCGCCAAGTTGACCGTTCACCTACATATACGCCGAGGTGAAGAATTAGTCGACCTCTACTTCCACCCTCCAAAAGTCTTCATAACATGCAAAGGAACGTATTCACCTATACTGTTATATTTATTTTAGTCCTATCTTTATTCTTTCATATATTCTTTCTATCTAGTCCTTAGCATTGATACACAATACCCTTTTAAAATTTTCTTGACAAGACCATTATTGTGCCGTGATGTGTTGCTGATATTCATAAATTACCCCTATCTTTTTTGTAATGCAGCGCTGCGTGAGGCATCCCAAGGCTGGAAGTACCTGACATTCAATTGTGTTCCAGGAGAGGAAGCCCGCCCGCTTGTGGACGGAGAGAGGTAGGCCCACTGCAATATCGGAACATTACGTTGCTGTCGGTACAGGCTGATCACGCTCGCTTGGAATCAAGGGCTCGCGCATCTGTAGGAGTCTGCCTGTATCTTGGCATTTCTCTTGGGAAACTTCGAAACGAAATTCGTATCAAATTCAACATACGTGCAACAATAGATTGATTAGTGACAGGAAAAGAACAGGAGTAAATCTAAAGAACGAAAATCACAAATAATGAATCGCTTTGTCCTTACCAGCAAATGTAATTTAAAACACTGAGCAAAAGGTGTTCGAACTTTTGTGGAAATAAACCATAAAATGCAGAGAAAAGTGTAAAATAACATATAGCGTCAGTTTTGGGTGGCTGATCCATAGGCATGGGGAAAGTAGCGTAGACGTACGTTCTGATGTAGAGATATAACGCATTACTCAGGATCATTAATAGCAGAGACTTTGAATAAAGCCTGCTGGAAGTTATGGGGGATTCGTGTCGAAGCCACATAAGCAAAATCCAACGGAAACACAAGTCTAGCATCATACAACATAATTTATCACAAATAAATCAAGGTATTAAGTTTCGATGCAATGACACAGCATATATGAAAATATCATGTCGACTTTCCTCTAGGCACAAAATGCTGAAGAATGAAATCATAAATATGGATTTATGAAAAGTAAAGGACATGCCCGGCTATAACTGAAATCTCCCGCACAATGAATTTGTTCGGATACCAGCATTTTCAATAGAAAGTTTCAAACGCTGGCCTAACACTTTATGCCAACTCACATTGAGGCGATGCCATGAAGAAGACCCAGCAGCTGGACACACACCAGGACGAAAACGGCGGGGCGTGGGATTAGACACCGCACTCTGCAGTGCGTTCTGCCCATTGGCGTCAGATTCCTTCAAGAAATCTTTCTTCACTCAAAAGATAATAATTTCCCCATTCACCTGTAAAACGAATTCCATTAATACAAACACAGTCCTGGAATAATACTCTTGTATTTGGTGCATACACCATGGAAACACATTTCTATTGCATTCCAATCCAAGAATTTTTAAATTAAATATATTTTAATTAACTTTGAACATGATATATTAATTCGGTTGTCTGAACGATTATATCAGCCAGTGTTTTTCAAGCCAGAGGCCTCGAGTTCAGTAGATTCTACTCAGTAGAACAATTTTTTCTTCCATTTGGTTTTTTTCCCTAGTCATTACTGCTAGGAAAATTACTGATTACGTGTTATTTATTTACACTGATTCAATAAAAGATTGTACATTTTCAGTGTACTTCTTGTCTGTAAATACTGTCATTTTAAATGTCACAGCGAGTTGTCCGTAAGCAGTCGGCGAGTTGATATCAGTTAGACAATATCACTCCGCAGAATTGACGATACTTTTTAAGATACCTACGGAGTGATTCAAAACGATGGACTCAATTTCATACGTGTGTTAGTTTTCAGTTGACTCCATCTTTTTTAATCATCCTGTACAATACTAGCAAGAATTGAGAAACAAAAGTGTAGCCTGCATGCTGCATAGCGAGGATGTCTTCAAAGTGAGGATGGTAGGAATCTCTGAAACTGAGCCCACATGCGGTCTAAATGTACACAATACAGGCACCCAGATCAAGAATCTATATTGGCATTGAGCTTAGGGAAAGCAACCAATTATAGGTATTCCATTTAACTAACGTCTCTTCCTAAACAGGAAAGACGTGGGCTCATAAAATCACCTTGCACTGTGTTTATGTACCTGTTTGTCCTCCAATTCAATTGTTAAAGCAGTCGACTGGTTTCCGTAAAATTTGTTATGAATTTTACGTTAATGTAGTCTAATCCATCGCTCTAATTTTAAGATACAATAATCCGTTATAACAACACTTCTGACGCGAAAATTTGTAAGGTGACAGCAACACTCGCTTTAGGGTCTCCAAATAATAAAATAATTTTTAGAAAAAATATACAACATTTGTTCAAGTAACATTTTAGTGCAATACAAAACAACCACGCGTGGCTCGCCGAATATTTGCTTCATATTTAGGCTTGATGGTTATGTATAATGAACGAGGAGGCAAATTCTGATATGGAGATAAAATATAAAAATGCTTGCACATTATCTGTATGGGATATATTTACCTTACGGAGAGAAGTGAGGGTACTTAAGTAATATGTTATCCTAAAATAAGAGAAAACCAAAGTAGCTAAAACTAACAGCTACACACAGCCATAAACCTATGTAACTGAAAGATACTGCAAGATATCACGTAGGTCAAACAAACAGATGACCAGTTATTCACACAGAGAATAGTTAGCCAATATTTTAATGAATAAAATTGCATGCAAGAATGCGCTAAGTACACGAGACCATACTGATATTTTATTTAATTAGCACACCAACTAATGCACATGCATAAAAGTTTTACATTAAAACATTTAAAATCGCTCCAACATGTTTCGATCCTAAGATCATCTTCTGGGAGCTACACTGTTCCTTGCTAAAGTCACATTTTTAAAAACACTCACTGACTTTAGCAAGGAACTGTGTAGCTCCCTGAAGATGAACTTAGGATCGAAACATATTGGAGGGATTTTAAATGTTTTAATGTAAAATTTTATGTATGTGTATTAGTTGGTGTGCTAATTAAATGACTCTACGAAATGCACGGTGCAACGATAAAGACCGTCCTGATAATTTGTTTTACCTATAACTAATACCAAGGAACTGAGATGCACTGTGAAGTTTCTGTTCCAAGTGGAATTCTACTGATATGCCACATATAATGTATGAGAAATTAATACAATATACCCACATTTTACAGGGGAATCAGAGAACCACCTCCTGCAAGGCGGTTATTTCACTAATGACAAGAGCGTTAAAGTTACGCTCCGAAATCTGTGCTACAGCGAGGGTCTGATATAGGCAATATGTGTCCTGTTTACACAGGCTGCTTCTAGCTGCAGACCCAAAAAGTGTAACGCCACGCACCTCTTCAAAGGCTTGAAACGCATACATCTAAACTAATTACAGGCATGCATTTTATGCTGGCAAGTAATTGCTGTAATTAAAGTGAACATAAACGTAAGCTACCTCTTTAGAGCATCATTATTAGCGTCAGATATTTTTTGCGGTGTTCGAACTTTTGGATCTTTGGAATACCGCGGAAAAGCAAGTTATAAAATACTTACTTTCTAATTGCTTTCTTATACTAAACAACACTATTTAGCTTCTTTCTTTCTTTCTGTGACCTCTGTTACCCACTCGTTGTGGGTGTAAAGGGTTATCATTGCATCTGATCACACTCAATGGCACTAACACACACACACACTCGATAGGACTTCCCTGGACGAGGGATCGGCCCGTCGCAGGACAGTCTACCTGCACAACACACACCATTCACGAGAGACAAACATCCATGCCCCCGGCGGGACTCGAACCCGCAATCCCAGGAAGCGAGAGGCCGCAGAACTACGCCAACGACCGCGCGGCCACCGCAATGGGCAGATTTAGTTTCTTAACACGCTATATTAAATATTTCTGCCAAAAGCATAAAATAGTACTTTGTTTAAAACATGAGTATATTTTATCGGTAAGAAAGTTGGAATATGTGAAATGTACACACGTTTTCACACATATATGAAATGGATTCATTCAGATTTTTGTTTCCGTAATGTAAACATAGGCATTGTTATAAATACGAATCGAGGCACAACTCAGTTCTTGAAAGGTGTGATTTGTTCGTATTGTCTTTAGATTCATTGCCTGAAACTACAAATTTTCAGACTAAAGACGAATTCAAGAATGTGGGTGAATTCTTGTATTACGGTAATTTCTTCTTTCAAAAATAAGCCTTTCCAAATAACATTCTAGTTATGAAACTACATAAAAGGTATTTAAATACAGTCATTAATATAGAAACTTACCGTGTTCTAGAGGGATTTTAAGTAACCTTTCAAATCATAGCCAACGCAGAGACTTTTTTCTTACTGCAGAAAGGAAATTTTAAAATTGCAAGCAGTGTAGATTTTCACTCAGCTCAAGAAAATACTATTAGATTTATATTGCGTTTCTTTTTAAATGACTTTATTAAATATAACGCTTACGAAGCGTAAAACATTTTTCAAAAAGACAACGTGCGGACATCTCAAACAAAAACAGAAAACAATGTAAATCTCCGAACTATAGAACTGTCTTTTACTTCGTCGTCAAAAGAAAACGTTCGCCTCCGCACAGTGACCGTCACTACGAACAGCGCCTAGACGTATATGCTAAACGCGATAGTGTGCGGTCCGCTCCATCAGACGTTGGCGGGCTGCGTCGGAGCACCTGCGTCTTGAGCACGGCGCATGTGCCCTCCCACCATCGCACATATCAGTCGGGCACAGGCGTAACGCCTTCTGTAACTTAAAACCTCGCCTGAATGCATCAACTTCTCAAGTTTCCAAAACCAAAGTTGCACTGAAATGGAAGGAGGCACGAAGAGGCTACAAAACATGAGACAAATTTTTATACTCGTCTGTTTTGTGGGAAATGTTTGCTAACATTCAGTTCACAAAGGTTTTCTCCCCTTTTTATGTGTCAGAAGCTAAGGATGAAAATAACAAAAAATTATTGTTAGACCAGAAGCAAAATAGAAAAATTATGGAACGGGATTTTGAATTAAGAAATAAAAGACTTAACTGGGGAAAAGACATGTGAATATCTGAAATTTGAAAATGGCGGAGACAATATACAAACGAAATATGGCGTAGAAAGCGAAAAAAATTTAATCGTAAAAATAAAGAAAAAAGAAAAATAATAAAAAAAAACATTTAGGAGCAGTGCATAAATGTAACTGAGCACGTAAAATAAACACGGCCCGCCATTCCTCGGTCGTGTAGTCAATAGCTTGATCATTCAACGACTACGTCAGCCCGGTTCCCCAGTGTTAAGCAGTGCACGTGATTTTTATTGCCTATTCACAGTGACATGAAACATGGGAAAGGTTGTTACAACATTTAGGCCTGACAGTGACCACAACATAAATTTTCGACCTACTGAAGTTTGGAAATGTACCAAGTCTACATGTCCCTGTAATTGAATTCATTGAAAGTGATTTGTTGAATAACGATACCAGAGCCACTTTCATTCCATTATCGTTTATTTGCACACCACTCGGGCTCTTTTATATACTCTCCGACGACTTTTCGAAGAATGTAACAATAATTAAAAGCATTAACAAGCCACGGCTCTAAAACGTAAACGTTTACAACGAGGCTCAAAATGTAACCCTGGACTAAAAAGACTGCGGGTCTTCTACTACTACTACTCCATGGCTCTACAGTCCTTGTAGGACCTTGGCCTCCTTCACGACCATCTTCCAGTTGTTTTTCTGTGCGCACGTATCCTCCAGTTTGTGACACCAATCCTCCTCAGGTCCTCCCTCACGTCGTCCATCCACCTTAACCTTGGTCTTCCTACACTCCTACTTCCTTCTGGCATGTTCTGATATAACCTCTTTACCACCCTTTCCTCACTCTTCCTCTCCACATGTCCCAGCCATCTCAATCTTCCTCTTTTTTATTTCTGTTACTATGTCCAATTCTCCATATAACTGCCTCACTTCTTCATTTGTTCTGCTCCTCCAGTATCCTGCTACACATATTGGACCAAATATTTTTCTCAGCACCTTCCTTTCCCAAATACGCAAATTTTTCTCATCATTTGCCGTTAAGCAC
>Ga0123355_10008169_pt1 | contig 15803 bp, 13 predicted proteins | sample TergutEmb28metaG_3_FD_89872 | JGI IMG/M metagenome (GOLD analysis project Ga0123355, IMG submission 89872) | Embiratermes neotenicus P1 segment gut microbial communities from Petit-Saut dam, French Guiana - Emb289 P1 | ecosystem: Host-associated > Arthropoda: Insects > Digestive system > Gut ...
ACCAAGGAACCCAAGGAGGCGAAGGACACCAAGGCGGCCGGCGGGCCGAAGGGGTCCACAGGCTCCACGGCGCGTACCGTAAGCGTGCCGGGTAAGACAGCGCGTCCCGCGGCGGCCCGGCGGCCGGTGCGCGCGGCCGGACGCAAAGCCGCGCGCAAGCACCGGCGCTGACCCATGGACGTTGCCACCGGCAAGCGCAGGTGGGGGCTGCGGCGATATCTCGTCGCCGGGGTGCTCGTGTGGCTGCCGATTCTCGCGACCGTATGGGTAGTGGCGACACTGCTGCACATCATGGATCGGACGCTCCTGCTCCTGCCGCTGGCCCTTCGGCCGGAGACCCTGGTCGGCTTCCAGCTGCCGGGTCTGGGGGCGGTCTTCGCCCTCATCGTGCTGCTGCTCACGGGACTCCTGGTTACCAACCTCATCGGCCGGCGTCTCGTCATCTGGGGCGAGGAGGTGCTCAACCGCATCCCGGTCGTGCGCACGGTCTACGGTGGGGTCAAGAGCTTCGCCGAGAGCGTGTTCTCGCAGTCGAACTCCTTCCGCAAGGTGGTGATGATCGAGTATCCGCGCCTCGGAACCTGGAGCCTCGGCTTTCTCACCGCCGAGGACGTGCCGGAGGTGAGCGGGAAGCTCGGCGAGCCGCACGCCGCCGTGTACGTCTCATTTGCGCTCAATGCCACCGCAGGCTACCTCGTGATCGTGCCCCGCCGGCAGGTGGTGGAGCTCGACATGTCGGTGGATGCGGCCATGAGAATGATCATCACCTGCGGGGTCGTGGTGCCGCCGCCGGCCCCGGCCGGTACATCGACCGCGCTCGCCAAGCCTGCCGCCTGAGGTGCCCCATGCAGGCCATGCGGCTGGTGGCGCCGGGCACGCCGCTCACTCTTTCCGAGGTGAGGTTGCCGCCGCCGGGCCCGGAGGAGCTGCTGATCCGCGTCGAGGCCTGCGGCGTGTGCCGCACCGATCTGCACCTGATCGACAATGAGCTCCCCGACATCCACTGCCCCGTAACACCGGGTCACGAGATCGTCGGTGTCGTGGCGGCCCGCGGGCGCCGCGCGTCGCGCTTTGCCGTCGGCGATCGGGTCGGCGTGCCGTGGCTCGCCTACACGGACCAGACTTGCGAGTTCTGCCGCAGGGGGCAGGAGAATCTCTGCCCCAACGCGCGCTTCACCGGATACACGCGCGATGGGGGCTACGCACAGGAAGTGCTCGCCGATGCGCGCTACTGTTTCCGGCTGCCGACCAACGTCGCTGCGGCCGAACTCGCGCCGCTCCTGTGCGCCGGCTTGATCGGCTACCGTGCCTACCGCAAGGCCGGCGAGGGACAGAACCTCGGCCTGTACGGCTTCGGCGCGGCGGCGCACCTGCTCGCACAGGTGGCGCGGCACGAAGGACGTCGCGTGTTCGCTTTCACGCGTGCGGGCGACAGCGAAGGCCAGCGCTTCGCGCGGGAGCTCGGGGCGGTGTGGGCCGGTGCATCCGAGGAGCGCCCGCCGCAGGCCCTGGACGCGGCAATCCTGTTCGCCCCGGTCGGGGCGTTGATTCCGGCGGCGCTCGCCGCCGTGCGCCCGGGCGGACGCGTGGTGTGCGCCGGGATTCACATGAGCGACGTGCCGGCGTTTCCGTATCGGCTGCTGTGGGGCGAGCGCGAGGTGGTGTCGGTCGCCAACCTGACCCGGGCCGACGGCGAGGAGTTCCTGGCACTCGCCACGCGCTTGACGCTGACCGCCACGGTCCAGCGTTTTGCGCTCACGGATGCGAACCGCGCGCTCGAGCGGCTGAGGAGCGGGACGCTCGAAGGAGCGGCGGTGCTGGAATTGCCGGCGAATCGGGGCTGAGGTTGCGGGGGCTCGGACGCCTCCGTAACATCGCGCGCCTCATGCGCTCACATTACTGCGGACAGGTTGACGAGCAGCTCCTCGGCCGGGACGTGACGGTCGCCGGCTGGGTGCATCGCCGTCGTGATCACGGCGGGGTCATTTTCGTCGACCTGCGCGACCGCGAGGGTCTGCTGCAGATCGTGTTCGATCCGGACACACCGACGGTCTTCCGGGAAGCCGAGCGGCTGCGTAACGAGTTCGTGGTGCAAGTGACGGGGCGGGTGCGCGAGCGGCCCAGGGGCACGGTGAACCCGAACCTCGCTTCCGGGCGGGTGGAGCTCGTGGCGAAGGAGCTCGAAGTCCTGAACCGCTCAGAGCCGCTGCCGTTCCAGCTCGATGAGCAGGTGAACGAGGAGGTACGGCTGCGTTACCGGTACCTCGACCTGCGGCGCGAGGTCATGAGCCAGCGTCTGCGGCTGCGTCACCGCATCACGCGCTCGATGCGTGCCTACCTCGACGGCCACGGCTTCATCGATCTCGAGACGCCGATGCTCACCAAGGCCACTCCCGAGGGCGCGCGCGACTACCTGGTGCCGAGCCGCACGCATCCGGGCAAGTTCTTTGCGCTGCCGCAGTCGCCGCAGATCTTCAAGCAGCTGCTGATGATCGCGGGCTTCGATCGCTACTACCAGATCGTGCGCTGCTTCCGCGACGAGGATCTGCGCGCCGACCGGCAGCCGGAGTTCACGCAGCTCGACATCGAGACTTCGTTCCTGTCGCAGGACGAGATCATGGCGCTGATGGAAGGCCTGGTGCGGCACTTCTTCAGGGAGGTCCTGGGGGTAGCGCTCGCCGATCCTTTCCCGCGTCTGCGCTACGCGGAGGCCTTGCGCCGCTACGGGTCGGACAAGCCGGATCTGCGCATCCCGCTCGAGCTCGTCGACGTTGCGGATCTGGTGAAAGACTGCGACTTCAAGGTGTTTGCAGGTCCCGCGAAGGATCCGTTCGGGCGCGTGGCCGCGCTGCGCCTGCCTGGCGGCGGCGCGCTGCCGCGCTCAGCCATCGATGACTGCACGGCGTTCGTGGCGCGTTACGGCGCGAAAGGTCTGGCGTACATCAAGGTGAACGACCGCGCCCGCGGGCGCGAGGGGTTGCAGTCGCCGATCATCAAGTTCCTGAGCGATGCCGCGCTCGCAGGGCTCCTCGAGCGCACCCACGCCGCCGACAACGACCTCATTTTCTTCGGCGCCGACAACGCGAAAGTGGTCAACGACTCGCTCGGCGCGTTGCGCCTGAAGCTGGGTCAGGAGCACAAGCTCCTCGTCCCCGGCTGGCAACCGCTGTGGGTCACCGACTTCCCCATGTTCGAGTGGGACGCGGACGAGAAGCGCTGGGTCGCCATGCATCATCCCTTCACCGCGCCCGCGAGCGCTGACCCGGCGGCGCTGCGCGCCGCACCGGGTGCGGCGCTTGCCAAGGCCTACGACATGGTCCTCAACGGCTCGGAGATCGGCGGCGGCTCGGTGCGCATTCATCGCCAGGAGATGCAGTCCACGGTATTCGACCTGCTCGGCATCGGTGCGCAGGAGGCGCAGCAGAAGTTCGGCTTCCTGCTCGATGCGCTGAAATTCGGCGCGCCGCCGCACGGCGGCATCGCCTTCGGCCTCGATCGTCTCGCCATGCTCATGGCCGGCGCCGACAGCATCCGCGAGGTCATCGCCTTTCCGAAGACCCAGACAGCCGCTGATCCGCTCACCGATGCACCCACGGAAGTGAGCGAGGCACAGCTGCGCGAGCTGCACGTGCGGGTGCGCGTCCCGCCGCCTTGAGCAGGGTGGCCGTGGCGGCGCGCACCGCGCGCTCACACCCCTCCGCCGTGGCGCACGTCGTCTATGTGCATGGCCTGTGGATGCCGGGAGAGGAGTCGCTCCTCCTGCGGCACCGCCTGGCGCAGGAGTTCGCCCTCACGCTGCATGCGTTCCGCTACTCCGCCGCCTCTGCCAGCATGAGCGCCATCACCGCGCGCCTGGATGAGTTCGTGCGTGAGCTCGAGGCGCCGGAGGTGCATTTCCTCGGACACAGCTTAGGCGGGCTCGTCATCCATCGGTTCCTCGAGCGCTTTCCCGCACAGCCCCCGGGGCGCGCGGTATTTCTCGGCACACCGTGCGTGGGGAGCCGCGCCGCCGAACGCGCCGGCCGCTTTGCCCCGGTGGCCCATCTCATGGGTCAGTCGGTCGCGGAGGAGCTGTTGCAGCCGCGCGAGCGGCGCTGGCGGCACGAGCGGCCGCTCGGCATCGTCGCAGGGACTCAGCCGATCGGGTTCGGGCAGCTGCTGGCCGATTTCGACGAGGACAACGACGGCACCGTCGCCGTGAGCGAGACGTGCATGCCGGGCACCACCGATCACCTCGTGCTGCCCGTGAGTCACCTGGGCCTGCTCCTGTCGGAGCGCGTGGCGCACGAGACGGGACTGTTTCTCAGGCAGGGGCGCTTCTCGCACCGACCGGGATAGGGCCCGAACCTCAAATGAGCATCACCGGCAACGCTCAGCTGGCGCAGGGTCAGGCTCTCCAGCAGCAGGGACGCCTCGCCGAGGCGGCCGCCACGTTTCGTCAGTTGCTCGCGAGTGAGCCGCGCAATGGCCAGGCGCTGCATCTTCTCGGCATTACGGTCGGCCAGATGGGGCAGCCACAGGAAGCGGCGGATCTGATTGCGGCGGCGGTGCGATCACCTCGGACACCCTTGTCGCCCATCTGGCAGGCGCGTTGGGCGCTCCGGCCTATGTCATCCTGCAGGCGGTTCCCGACTGGCGTTGGCTGTTGGATCGCTCTGACAGCCCCTGGTACCCGAACATGAGACTCTTTCGCCAGAGCGAGGCCGGCGACTGGCTGGAAGTGTTCGAACGCGTAGCCCGCGAAGTGGCGGCCCTGGTCCGCGATCGACACGCCTGAGTAGCTCCAGCGGCCGGCTCACTCGCGCTCGTCCAGCAACCGACGCAGCGAGTAGAGCGTCTCGAGCGCCGCTTTCGGCGTGAGCTCGTCCGGGTCGATGGCCGCGAGCGCCGCCCGCAAACGGTCCGCCCTCCCGCCGGCGGCGGCTGCGGCAGCACGCGCGGCTCCGGCGAACAGCGGCAGCTCCCGCTGTGCGGCGGTGGCATCGCCCGCGCTCGACGCCGCACGGTGGCGATCGCGCTCGGACTCCAGGTGCTCGAGGTAGCGGCGCGCCTCGGCGATCACGCTCATGGGCACGCCCGCGAGCTGCGCCACCTGCAGCCCGTAGCTGCGGTTGGCGGGCCCGTCCTTCACCGCGTGCAGGAACACGATGCCATCGCCGTGCTCGGTCGCATCCAGGTGTACGTTGGCGCACCCCTCGACCTCCCCGGCAAGGGTCGTGAGCTCGAAGTAGTGCGTCGCGAACAGGGTGAAGGCCCGCACCCGCGTGGCGATGTCGCGCGCCATGGCCCAGGCGAGCGACAGCCCGTCGAAGGTGCTGGTGCCGCGGCCGATCTCATCGAGCAGGATGAGACTGCGAGCGGTGGCGTTGTGCAGGATGTTGGCCGCCTCGGTCATCTCCACCATGAAGGTCGAGCGGCCGCCCGCCAGGTCGTCCGCGGCGCCGATGCGGGTGAAGATGCGATCGAGCGGGCCTAACACGGCGCGCTCGGCCGGCACGTAACTGCCCATGTGCGCGAGCAGTGCGATGAGTGCCGCCTGGCGCATGTAGGTGGATTTCCCTCCCATGTTGGGCCCGGTGATGATGAGCATGCGCCGCTCGGCATCGAGGTGCAGATCATTCGGCACGAACGGCGCGTCGCTGAAGCGCTCCACTACCGGGTGACGTCCGCCCGCGATGATGAGACACGGTGCACGGGTGAGCTCGGGGCGCAACCACTGCAGCGCGCAAGCGCGCTCGGCGAGGCTCGCGAGGGCGTCCGTTTCCGCGAGTGCGCCGGCGGTAGCCTGCAGAGGCCCCAGCGCCTCGATCAGCTGCGTCAGCACCGACTCATAAAGCTCCCGCTCGCGCATCAGCGCCCGGTCGCGCGCCCCAAGCACCCGGTCCTCGAAGCTCTTGAGCTCCGCGGTGATGAAGCGCTCGGCCGACTTGACCGTCTGGCGGCGGATGTAGTCCTTCGGTGCGCGCTCGGCGTCGCGGCGCGCAATCTCGATGAAAAACCCCTGCACGCGGTTATAGCCGAGCTTGAGTCCTGCGAGGCCGGTGCGCTCGCGCTCGCGCTTCTCCAGCGCGAGGAGGAACTCGTCCGTGTGGGTGGCGATGCGCCGCAGCTCATCGAGCTCGGCGTCGTAGCCCACGGCGATCACGTCGCCGTCGCGCACCAGCGCGGCGGGCTCCGCGGCGATCGCCGCCGTCAGCAGCATCTCACTGTCGGCGTGCGCGCCGATGCCCGCGTGGAGGCGCTGCAGGAGCGGGGAGTCCAGCGCTGCGAGCGCCGCACGCAGGGCAGGAAGCACGCGCAGCGAAGCCCGCAGCTGCGTGAGGTCGCGTGGCCGCGCGGAGCGCAATGCGACGCGCGCGAGAATACGCTCGACATCGCCAATGCCCGCGAGCTGCTGGCGCACTGCGTCAAAGCGGCGGACATCGATCAGCACTCCGAGGGCGTGATAGCGCTCGCGCAGCAGCGGCTGGCTGGTGAGGGGACGATTGAGCCAGCGGCGCAGTTGCCGCGAGCCCATGGACGTGACGCAACCGTCGATGACCGCGAGGAGCGTCGCGTCCTCGTGGCCGCTCAGGCTCGCATCGAGCTCGAGGTTGCGCCGGCTGGCCGCGTCCAGCAGCAGCGCAGCATCGCGCTCCTCGACGTGCAGCGCCCGAATGTGCGGCAGCGCCGATTTCTGCGTGTCGCGCACGTACTGCAGCAGGGCACCCGCGGCACGTATGGCGAGCGGCAGTTCGTCCGCGCCGAACCCGCGGAGGTCGAGCGTCCCCAGCTGATCAGTCAGCAGCCGCGAGGCACTGGCAAGCTCGAAGTGCCACGGCGGGCGCGTCCGCACGGCCGTGCCGGCACGAGCGAGATCCCCACCAGCGGTGCCTTCGGCGAGCAGCAGCTCGGCTGGCTTGAGCCGCTCGAGCTCCCCCGCAAGGGCCGTGCGCCCCTCGCCCTGCAGAACCGTGAACCGCCCGGCGGCGACATCGAGCCAGGCGAGCCCGAAGCGCGCTTCTTCGCCGACCAGCGAAGCGACCAGGGTATCGGCGCGCTCCTCGAGCAGGGCACTGTCCGTCACCGTGCCGGGCGTGACGATGCGCACCACCTGGCGCTCGATGGGTCCCTTGGTGACCGCCGGCTCCGCGAGCTGCTCGCAGATGGCGACGCTCTCGCCGTTGCGCACCAGCCGTGCGAGGTAGCTGTCGACTGCGTGATAGGGCACGCCGGCCATGGGAATGGGCGCGCCGCCCGACTGTCCGCGCGCGGTGAGAGTGATGTCGAGGAGCGCTGCCGCGCGACGGGCGTCTTCGTAGAACAGCTCGTAGAAGTCGCCCATCCGGTAGAAGAGCAGGATGTCCGGGTACTGGCTCTTGACGCGCAGGTACTGCTGCATCATGGGCGTGTGCGGCTTCTCGACGTCCACGGGTGCGCTCGAGGCCATGGTCATTAGGAGTGCGGGCGGTGTTGCGGTGCGCGGCGTCAGCGCGGTGCCGCCGCCTCGAAGCGGGCGAGCACCGTACCCGCGCCATCCAGCAACTCCAGCTGCTGGCCGCTGATGCGGTAACGTTCCACGTGGTTGAGGGCCTGCAGAAAACGCTGCTCCTGCTCCATGCCCTTCATGCAGGCCATCATGGTGCCCGCCAGGGGGCCGAGGTGCAGACGATCGCCCTCGAGCGTGAAGCCGCCCGTGATGCGATTGCAGCCGCCGCTGCCGGAGACCTGCAGTGCGTCGTTGGCGAAAACGAGCTGCGGTGCGGTTTGTCCCGCGCTCACCTCCACCGGCGCCTCGCCGAGGCGCACCAGTCTCCAGCTCGTGCCACGCAGGGGATGGTTGCCGGGGGTGCGGCCGCAGCTTCCGCGCGACAGACTGATGAAGCGCTCCACCACCAGGGTGTCCCGGGGCGGGAGGCTTTCTTCCATGTTGGGGCGCGTGGCGATGCGGCCCTCGACGCTTGCCAGCAGCGCCTCGCCGAGTGGCGGCCGTGCTTTCATGTACGCGGCCTGGAGTGCGAGGAAGTCGCCCTCCATCGCGACCGGCATGCGGCTGCCATCGTCGCACAACGTGATCACCGGAGCGTCCGCCATGTATATGAACAGGCCGCTGATCCTGAGCCGCGGCTCGATGAGCGCGGCCTGCGGCAGCCGCTCGAGGCGGTCGTTGTGCCCGGAGGCAATCGGCTTGCCGGCCGTGTCGAGTTTCCTCAGTGAGCCGTCCGCTTCGGCGAGGAACTGGACGCGCCTCTCACCTGCGACGTACAGGTCGAGCCGGGGACTGTCCGCCGCGCGCACCCAACGGCCGATCTCGTCGAAGCGGTTGGGGGCGGGCTTGCCCTCATACGTGCGCCGCAGGCGATAACGCTGCTCCGGCAGCAGGTCGAGGTGCCAGCGAACGGTGCCGTCAGCGCCCGGCAGTTCTCCTTCCCAGGAAGCGGGCAGGTGCAGCGCGTCCGCGCCGGTTGTGCCCGCAGCGGAGGAATCGCTCACGGGCGCGGAGATCAGCAGCAGGTTAAGCGGCGCGCTCCGCCCATCGAGCACGGGGTAGCTCCGGTCCGTCGTGAACCACAGGCGTCCCTGCTGGGTGACGGTGGCCCGCACGACGTAGCGATGGCCCGGCTGCACGGCCGCATCGTCGTAGGTGATGCGGAAGTGAAACGGCGGACTACCGGCCGGATCGAGCCGCGCACGGCCGAGCACAAGGGCCGGTGCGTCGGCGCGCGTGACGTCCTGCAGCACGGCTTCAAACACCGCATCCGGCGGCAGGGCGATGCGCTCGCGGTAGAGCGCCGTCCCCTCCAGCGTGCCGGCGAATGCCGGCGTGCAGATGGCTCCCGCCAGCAGCGCGAGCACGTGCAGCGCATGCCGACGCCACCGGGACCGCGGGAGCGCGCTGCGCGGGAATGTCGCTGTCTCATCCTGCATGACGTTCTCCATCTGGCCGTGCACGGCGTCTTCGGTGCATGACAGGCTGCCACGCCCGCTCCGTCGGGAAAAGTCCGCCGCCGGCCTCCGCAGCAAAACGGCCGCCATCGACGACGGCGGCCCCATGCGCGTAGCCTTTGCGAGCGATGATCACGGATCCTGAGCTCTATGAGCTGGCCGCGCGCGTCGGGCAGAGGCTGCGCGCCGCCGGGCGGCTCCTCGTGACGGCCGAGTCGTGCACCGGCGGCTGGGTATCGAAGGCGTTGACCGACGTCCCGGGCAGCTCGCAGTGGTTCGAATGCGGCTTCGTCACATATTCGAATGCCGCGAAGGTGCGCGACCTCGGGGTCGCGCCAGGGACGCTCGCGAGCTTTGGTGCGGTGAGCGAGCCGACGGTGCGCGAAATGGCCACAGGGGCGCTGCGTGTCGCGGGCGCGAACGTCGCACTCGCCGTGAGCGGTATTGCCGGTCCCGATGGCGGCGCTCCCGGCAAGCCGGTCGGCACCGTGTGGTTCTGTGTCGCGGCGCGCCGGGACACGGCGCTCGACGTCATCGCCGAGGATCAGCTGTTCGGCGGCGACCGCGCGGCTGTACGCAGTCTCGCGGTGCGGCACGCGCTGCGGCTCATCCTGCGGCTCGATCTGCCGGTGCAGCGGGAGAGCGCGCCGCGCGTGGAGCCGGTTTGACGCGCGCCGCTTCCGCACCAGAGCCGGCACGGCGGCTGTTCTTCGCGCTCTGGCCGGACGAGGAGGCGCGCGCGGCGCTCGGCGCCGCGACTGCGCGCGCGGTGAGGCGGTGCGGCGGCCGCGCGGTGCCCGCGACAAACCTGCACGTGACGCTCGCCTTCATCGGCCCGGTCGCCACGCGGCGGATCGCCGAGCTGCGGAGTATCGCGCGCGGGCACGCGATGGCGTTCGCGCAGGAGGCGCCGCTGTCGCTGACGTTCGAGCGCCTCGCGTACTGGGGCCGCCCGCAGATCCTGTGCGCACTGGCCGCCGAACCCCCGCCGGCCGCGCCGGCGCTCGCCGCGGCGCTCAAGGACACCGCAGCCGCCGCAGGATTCGCTCCGGATCTCAAGCCCTTCCAGGCACATGTCACCGTGGCACGCAAGGTTCTGCACGCACCGGCGGTCCCCATCACGCGCCCGGTGGTGTGGCGCTTCGACGGTTTCGCCCTTGTTGACAGTCGCACGGAACCCGGCGGTCCCGTATACAGTGTCATTGACGCGTATCCACTGGTTAAGGCGGAGAAACTGCGCGAACAGCCATGAAACAGCGGTCGCGGTGCGCACCGGGGGCCGTGGCTTTGTGTGATAATTGCGAGCGCAATGTTTCCTCTCGCTCCGCCTACACTCCCGGGAAATCCGCCGATGGAAGAAAACCGCAAAAAGGCGCTCGCTGCCGCGCTGGGTCAGATCGAGAAACAGTTCGGCAAGGGCTCGGTGATGCGCCTGGGCGATGCCGCGGCAAGCTACGACGTGGAGAGCGTTTCCACCGGCTCGCTGGGACTGGACATCGCGCTCGGCATCGGCGGTCTGCCGCGCGGCCGCGTGGTGGAGATCTTCGGCCCCGAGGCCTCCGGCAAGACGACGCTCACTCTGCAGGTCATCGCCGAGGTGCAGCGCAGCGGCGGCACGGCGGCGTTCGTCGACGCCGAACATGCGCTCGACCCGAGCTACGCGGAAAAGCTCGGCGTCAATATCAACGACCTGCTGGTGTCGCAGCCGGACACCGGTGAGCAGGCGCTCGAGATCACCGACATGCTGGTGCGTTCCAACGCAGTCGACATCGTGGTGGTGGACTCGGTGGCGGCGCTCACGCCCAAGGCCGAGATCGAAGGCGAGATGGGCGAGATGCAGGTGGGGCTGCAGGCGCGCCTGATGTCGCAGGCGCTGCGCAAGCTCACCGGCAACATCAAGCGCTCGAACACCATCGTGGTCTTCATCAACCAGATTCGCATGAAAATCGGCGTGATGTTCGGCAATCCCGAAACCACCACCGGCGGCAACGCCCTGAAGTTCTACGCTTCCGTGCGCCTCGATATCCGGCGCATCGGTGCCATCAAGAGCGGGGAGGAAGTGACCGGCAACATGACCCGCGTCAAGGTGGTGAAGAACAAGGTCGCGCCGCCCTTCCGCGAAGCGGAATTCGAGATCATGTACGGGCAGGGCATCTCACGCGAGGGCGAGATCATCGAGCTCGCGAGCTCGCTCGGCATCATCGAGAAATCCGGCGCCTGGTATGCCTACAAGGGCAGCCGCATCGGTCAGGGCAAGGACAACGCGCGTGCGTACCTGCAGTCGAACAAGGAGATCGCGCGTGAGATCGAGGAGCAGGTGCGGGCGCGCCTGCTGCCGGTGCGCCAGCCGCGCAACGGCGATCAGGCGGTCAGCAGCGCCTGAAAACCCCGGGCTTGGGCCGCAGCCCGCAGACGCTTCCCAGCCCGCGCTCTGCTGCGCGGCCTTAAGTCGCTGCGGCGGTGGCCGCTTGAGCCGGTCCGCCCAGCCGCATACGCGGCTTCCTGTGCAACCGGACTCAGTGCGGGCTGGATGCCTGGTTGTGCTGGGCCCGCTCGACCTGCCGCCGCGAGTCGTTTTCTGTAAATTCCAGCTGCTGAGCAGTCGAGCATTGCTTCTTGCCGCCGAGACGCGAGCCGCTTTGCTCTTCGCGACGGCAGAATAATTTTTCGCCGTTGTGCATCTCGACTTTGTAGCCCTCGGAGAGGAAGTGCTTCTCCAGCCGGTCCATCTGCGCCGCGTCGACCTCGACGGTTGCGTGGTCAGCCGACGGTGCGCTTGCTGCCGCCGGCTGCGCCGCGGGTGCCGGGGCGGCCGCGGGAGCGGCGACCGCAGGCGTTGCTGCGGCAGGGGCCGGGGAGGTTTGCGTGACAGCCGAATCCGCCGTCGGATCCGCGAGAGCCGGTGAGATGGCGCCGACGCTCAGGCAGGCCAGCACGCCAACAACGAGTCGCATGATTGTTCCTTGGCATTCAGGTAGTGAACGTGCAGCTCGCTATACTGCAAGACTCGAGCGCGCTGCCAACCATTGTCTTGCCAGAGGACTCGAGTATATACGGAAACACAAGGAGCCGGCGCGTCGTTACACGTCCGTGAAGTATTCCGATGCCCCGGCGCAGATTGCCCCGACCGCCTGGCGATGAGAGGCGCACCGCTGCCGAAGCTGCGCTGAGGGCAGCGATAGCGCTGCTGGCGCGGCGCGATTTGCCGAGCGCCGAGCTGCGCGAGAAACTGCGCGCGCAGGCCTTCGACGAGGCTACCGCGGCTGAGGTGATCGCGGAGCTGACGCGCCAGGGGACGCTCAACGACGAGCGTTACGCGCGGAACTATGTCATCTACCACGCCGGGCGCGGGCAGGGGCCGGTGCGTATCGCCGCGGAGCTGCGCCGGCGCGGCCTCAGCGCCGAGGTTGCGGAGGCCGCGCTGGCCGGCGGACCGGACTGGGGCGAGCTCGCGCGCAAGGTGTGCCGCGCCAGGTTCGGGCCCGAGCCGCCGGCGAGTTGGCTCCTGAAGGCGCGCCAGGCGCGCTTTTTGCAGTATCGAGGCTTTTCGTCGGATCATATCCGCGCGGCAACGGGCGCTGATCCCGATCTGGACTGAGCACTTTGAGCAAATCCTCTTACATGAGCGCGGCGCAGCTGCGCAGCACGTTTCTGGAATTCTTCCGCGGGCAGGGCCACATGATCGTGCCCTCGAGCCCGCTCGTGCCCGCGAACGACCCAACACTGCTGTTCACGAATTCCGGCATGGTGCAGTTCAAGGAGATCTTTCTCGGTAAAGAGCGGCGCGACTACCTGCGCGCCGCCACCAGTCAGCGCTGCGTGCGTGCCGGCGGCAAGCACAATGATCTCGAGAACGTCGGCTACACGGCCCGTCACCACACGTTCTTCGAGATGCTCGGTAACTTCTCGTTCGGCGACTATTTCAAGCGCGAAGCGATTCACCTTGCCTGGGACTTCCTCATCCACACCCTCGGCCTCGATCCGGCGCGGCTGTGGTGCACGGTGTACAAGGACGACGACGAAGCCGCGGAGATCTGGCTGAAGGACGTCGGCATCAGCCCGCAGCGCTTCGCGCGCCTCGGCGAGGCCTCCAACTTCTGGGCCATGGGGGAGACCGGCCCCTGCGGGCCCTGCAGCGAGATCTTCTATGACCACGGACCCGAGGTCGCCGGCGGCCCGCCGGGGTCGGCGGACGAGGAGGGCGATCGCTTCGTCGAGATCTGGAACCTGGTGTTCATGCAGTTCGACCGCGCCGCCGACGGCACGATGACACCGCTCCCCAAGCCGTCGGTGGACACCGGCATGGGACTCGAGCGCATCGCCGCCGTCATGCAGGGCGTGCACTCCAACTACGACATCGATCTGTTCAAGAAGCTGATCCGTGCCGCCGGCAAGCTCGCGGGAACCTCGCTGCTGACCTCCAGCTCGCTGCGTGTGATCGCGGATCACATCCGCGCCAGCACCTTCCTGATCGTGGACGGGGTGTTGCCCGCCAACGAGGGGCGCGGTTACGTGCTGCGCCGGATCATCCGCCGCGCGATCCGTCACGGCTACAAGCTCGGCATCCAGCAGCCGTTCTTCTACAAGCTGGTGCCGGTGCTCGAGGAGGAGATGGCTGGAGCCTATCCGGAGCTCGCGCGTGGCCGCGCGCACGCGGAGCGCGTGCTGCAGCAGGAGGAAGAGCGCTTCGCCGAGACGCTCGCTAACGGCATGGTGCTGCTCGAGGGCGCCATCCGCAGCCTGCGCGGCGCCACGGTCATCGATGGCGACACGGTGTTCAAGCTTTACGACACTTACGGCTTTCCGGTCGACCTGACGGCCGACGTGGCGCGCGAGCGCGGCTTGTCCATCGACCAGGCGCGCTTCGAGGCCGCCATGGAGGAGCAGCGCCGCCGCTCGCAGGAAGCAAGCAAGTTCGGCGCGGATCTGCGCAGCGGCACCACGCTCGATGCGCGCACGCTGTTTCGCGGCTACGAGGGACTCAGCGCTGGCGCGCGGGTGGTTGCGCTGCTGAAGGGGGGCGAGGCGGTGGCAGCGCTCACCCCGGGCGAGCAGGGCGAGGTGGTGCTCGATCGCACGCCGTTCTACGCCGAGGCGGGCGGTCAGGTCGGGGATGCGGGCCAGCTCACCTCAGGCGAGGTGCGCTTCATCGTGACGGACACGCAAAAGCGCGGCGCGGCGCACTTGCACCGCGGCACGGTCGCTCAGGGCACCATCCGTACGGGCGACACGCTCGAGGCCGAGGTGGACGGTGCGCGGCGACAGGCGACCGCACTCAACCACACCGCCACGCACCTGCTGCACGCGGCACTGCGCCACGTGCTCGGCACGCACGTGCTGCAGAAGGGCTCGCTCGTGGCGCCCGACCGGCTGCGGTTCGACTTCGCGCACTTTCAACCGGTCACGGCCAGCGAGCTCACCGAGATCGAGCGGCTCGTGAACGCGCAGATCCGCGCCAACACGCCAGCCGAAACGCGGGTCATGGACTACGAGCGCGCGGTCGGCGAAGGCGCCATCGCACTGTTCGGCGAGAAGTACGACAAGGACGTGCGCGTGCTGCGCCTGGGCGATTTCTCCATGGAGCTGTGCGGTGGCACACACGTGCAGCGCGCTGGTGACATCGGTCTCTTCAAGATCGTCAGCGAGAGCGGTGTCGCCTCCGGCGTGCGCCGCATCGAGGCGCTCACGGGGGCCGGCGCGCTGGAGTACGTCGAGCGCAACGACGCCCTGCTCAAGGACCTCGCCGTGCTGGTACGCGGCTCGCGCGAGGACGTCCGGGACAAGGTGCGCGAGCAGCTCGAGCGCCTGCGCCAGTTGGAGCGTGAGATCCGCAGCCTCAAGGACCGGCTCGCGTCCGGTCAGGGTGTCGATCTCGCCGCCGGCGCCATCGATGTGCAGGGGGTGAAGGTGGTCGCGACCAAGGTGGACGGCGCGGATGCCGGCGCGTTGCGCAACGCCGTGGACCAGCTGAAGGAGCGGCTGAAGTCCGCGGTCGTGGTGTTGGCGAGCGTACAGGACGCCGCCAAGGTCGTGCTGGTCGCCGGCGTAACTGCGGATCAGACCTCACGTATCAAGGCCGGCGAGCTCGTGGGCGCGGTGGCCGCCCTGATCGGCGGCCGCGGTGGCGGCCGTGCCGACTTTGCGCAAGCCGGCGGCAGCAAGCCGGAGGCGCTCGACGCGGCGCTCGAGTCGGTCGAGGGCTTCGTGCGGGCGCGCTTCACTCCGTCCGGGTGAGCGTCTTTGCCGCGCCGCCGGGGCTTCAGTATCATGGCCGCCGCTGCGCGCGGTCCGACCCCAGTCGAGACCCCGGGTCGATGCGTGAACAAGCGCTTCTGTCAAGCGGAGAGATGGCCGAGTGGTCGAAGGCGCACCCCTGCTAAGGGTGTAAGGGTCAAAAGCCCTTCGAGGGTTCGAATCCCTCTCTCTCCGCCAGATTCAATAACTTGGGCGGCATTCTAATTACCTGGAAAATATCGCAGATCTCTCCGTACGAAAACCGTACGAAAACTGTTGCGGCCCCAGAATACAGAAGGCACCCACATCCGGGGCAAGCCCGTGCGTCCTGCCGTCCTGGGCTTTGCATTTGCGATCAGAGCGTGGCGGTGCATCTCGATACCTTCTGTGTCATGTCGGCATTAGGCGTCTGCGACACTGCCAGCGGCGCCAAGCAGCATCCGCAAGCCCGCAAGCCAATTGATGAGTGGCTACAATCAACTTGAAGCGGACTCTCGGCGACTGTAGCGGGCGAAGCTTCACGAGAGCCTCCGGTCAATTCTTCTTGCGGGCGCGACTGCTTTCCGTTGACGTGATCGATCGATCAACCAACGGCCTGCAGGACCCGGTGGTGGGGCGGTGCGATATACGCTGCGTCGGCATCA
>Ga0123355_10008170_pt1 | contig 15803 bp, 11 predicted proteins | sample TergutEmb28metaG_3_FD_89872 | JGI IMG/M metagenome (GOLD analysis project Ga0123355, IMG submission 89872) | Embiratermes neotenicus P1 segment gut microbial communities from Petit-Saut dam, French Guiana - Emb289 P1 | ecosystem: Host-associated > Arthropoda: Insects > Digestive system > Gut ...
AACTTTATTTCTGGACAATTACAGCTTTTTTTTATGTGCTAATTCATTTTTTTTTTTTTTTTTTAATACCTATACCACTGTTGCAGTATCACATATTTTTCTGTTTGTATCTTTCTGAAAATTGTTGTTTCTATTGTATGTTAATTTTTTTGTGTTGTGCATTGACTTTAACCATAGTGAAGTGCTGGGCTGTAAATAGGTAACTACTCTGTGCCCTGAAGTAAATACCACTCTTAGAAATTAGGTTATATTTGATACATTCATAGTTATTACATATGTAGAACTTGAAACAGGGTAAATATTTTGTGGTGTGTGTTTGTTGTTTAACATAATATAAGTGCAACTTAAAATTCAATACATCTTGTGTTCACCAATAAATTAAAGAACATCTTGTATGCTGTAAGAAGTAGTAGCTATCAGAATTTGTCATGTTTGGAGGTAAATGTGGTTATATTTGTTTGATTTGTGTGTTGAGAGTTGCATGTAACTTGGGTAGTTGTGTTGACAGCAAATCGATTGACATAGTTTGGTAGTTTTGGGAATACAATATACTGCACCACATTCAACAGAAATAAGATTTGTTTTAGACTTTAACTCAGTTCCATTTCTTTATATACTGCACTTTCTGACAAGATTGGTGGCTATCTTTGGGCAAATAAATTATTGAGAACATGTATAGTAATTAAAGTTACAGTAACAATATCCATCTATTTCATGTTAGCTAATGATCTGAGATCTCATTAACTGTACAGCTCTTTTCAGTACACATTAAGATTATATGTATGTCATATGAATTGTTATGGAGTGTTGTATTGTTTGTGTCATGGACTTGTGGACTTAAATTTGTACAATCCCATCACATAAGTAACAGGAAATGTAATAATTCCTATGCAATAAATGATGTAGACTTCTCATAAAAGCAGATGTCTGTATTAAATATTGCAGTGTAAAGGACATAGATCTCAGTTATTATTGTACAATAGAATGCAAATTTACATTTCATTATGTTACATAAGTTTCTCTACGTGTTATTAAGTGTGTATAATACACTGAGTTACTGTTGTGTTAACGAGTTGAAGGAATTTTTTTTTTCCCCCCCTTTCTGCTGAATTACTGGAATAGTAATGGAATGTATTTTTGAGTCTGATGTGGAGATTCATATGTATAGTTTTCGGAGGTACCGGTAGAGGCGCACGTTGACAATGTCAGAACTGTGTCACATCAATGGATGGCAGCATAGGTTGCCTCGATTACACGAAGTAGCACTGACTATATGATCTGTGGACTAGCTAATCCTAGCACCGATCCACGTTCATTATGTGGCAGGATTTGGGGGGAGGCAGTCTGTGAAATATCACCGATTCGCAGGTTGATTCAGTATGGTTCATGAGTGGCATCAAGTTCTTCTTATTGTAATAATTTTAGTGTATTCTGCGGTGCAAGGCGACAATGCCAACGAAAATATTGTTGCTGCTCGAGTTGAAGTAAGTGTGTTATCAGCTTTAAGGTAGCAAGTGTTTAGTATCGGTGTATATATTTATACCGCTAAATTGTGTCGATCGGTATGATAATGCACTTGTGTGTGTACTGGCATTCTGATCAGGTTCTTTGAAATGTAATTTGTCCTTATACGCAAGAAAGTCAGATTGTTACTACGTACTACGCATTCTGATAAATGTTATTTCGTAATGTGCAAAAATTTCGTCATTGCGACGAATAACGAAATTCATAGGAACTGGAAATGTGCTGTTAAAGGAGCTGTGGGAATATTCTCGTACTTCTTATCGATGATTTATTGATGACATATTAATAGTGAAATTGCTTTGTAAATTTGTAGCCTTACATTGTTAGGGAAGTAGTGCAGGATCGCTTGCAGGAATGTTAAAAATTCCACATCAGTGTCTTAGTCCTACGCAGGATATCGAACTCAGTAACCTCATGAAGCTAATTCCGTCTTGAGAAGGTAACAGTTCCTGAGTTTGTCAAGAAATTCCCCTCATTTTATGGAGCCCAGATGTTTACTACTGCATTTAGAAGAGCCCGCCACCTGCCCTGATCCTGAGCCTGCAGGACATATGGAATGTGAATAAATTGTAATATGTTGCGCCAGAAATTCATAAATGTTGCCAAAAGAACGATTACTTTAACTAATGTGATTGCCATAAGATATACTTTTATTTTGTTTGTTTTCATGCCCATAAAAAACTATTACTGCCTTACCCATGGGAATGTAGTTACAAATCGCATTTAAGGAACGGAGTGAACCTCCTTTCACATATATAATATTTAATACCACCACTGGAACTTTTAGAATTAAGAGCATTGCATTGAGGGAGTTCCACTGTTATTCCAGTGTTACTGGTGTCATGTTGCACTTACAGTTGCTTGTTTGCAAGAGGATTTCCATTTGCTGTCAGGATAATCAGATAATTTATTATGCATTCCAGAGTTGTAGAGGATGTCGTTTGAATCGTCTACCAGAAATAAAGAAGTTTATTTTTGAAGATGTTCCTTTGTTGTATCCTTAATGTGGTAATTGTGAAGACTACCACTGCCCCCGTAACTTGAAATGGCACAAATAACTAAGAAGAATGCAAAAGCACCAACCATAAGAGTTATCCCTGGTGATTACACAGGTATTTCATTACCATTAAGGCGAAGATTGTCTCTTAGGTTAATATTAGATGGAAATGATGTAACACCAAAACCTCTTGTCCATGAGACACAATTACCTGAGGATGTACAAGAAGCACTGCAAACACCCCCTACAGCACCTCATATTTCAGAGGTTACTGGAACAACATCAAGTTTGCATTTAACAAAAAGTACACCTCTTGAGTTCACATCAGTACAGGAACCTTTTACAGAGTCAGAAATGAAGAACTTTGTTCTCTTTGATGAAAGTGCCATAAGTGGAGAGTCTGCTGAAATTCCGGCACTCCCCTCAAATCTGTGTCATCTCTTGCAACCTCAGCAACCTGAAGTCCCTGAATATCCACCTCCATGTTCTAACATTGTCATCACTCTGAGAGAAACAGCCACTATTTTACACTTGAATCTGCCACCTTTGAATGTTGATGTGAAAACAGAAGAAGGCAAAGAGGTAGAATCTGATAATGAATATTATGAATATATCACAATTGGGAAAGGCTGTCATAGGAATACTAAAATGGCTGAAGTTCAAACTGAATACAATGTTAGGAAAACAAGATCTACATTAGCACTTACTGTTGGGGTAAAAGATAGCTCATCTAGTGCTAATGCATGGGATCTGTATCATTCTTACAAGAAACTGGACGGTGTTTGAATCAGTTGACACTGCTGTTTTATTGAGTGCATAGTATTGTTACAATAGTAATAATAATCATAATTAAAATGTGGATTTGGTTGTATGGATGGCTTATAGCATCACATCATTCTTATAAGTATGTGTTGTGTCAGACAATTAGTAATTGTTCTTAACTTTAGCACAGTGAAAATGTAGAATTCAAGCATATTCAAGGTGCCTCCCCAGAGCTTGTGGTGCTAGACATACATGATAAGGTAAGCTACAAATAATAACTCACTAGAGACTAAAAGGTTGTATTGTTGCATATAAATAATTCTTAATCATTGAACTCATTAATTATTTCATGGTAAATGTTACTTTGTTTGCATGTTACAAGGAACTGGAACGCATTGATCTGGCACCATTGTCTCGCCAGGACTGTAATGACCTCCTCCTTAAGAGAGGATTCCACAGAAAGAAGGGAGACAGTGAGGTGCATCCTAACTTGCAGCATGAAGAATTTTGATAGGCATTATCATTTTGTAGGAATATATTCTGTGTTGTTTGATTCTTAAATTAACGTGGGGTTTGTTTTTGGTTCATCACATTCCTTGTTCAACAACTCATGATTCATTCCACACACACAGTGCTGCCACGATTCAACAGTCATCTTGGCAGTGACGGGGGTACATGTAAAAAAATGTGATTTTCTTGTTATTTTGAATTCCTGAAGAAAATATGTGTTTAGATAACTAAGCGTTGTGACATTTCATTCTTAAGCTGTTACATGTATTGAAAGTACTATTATAGTATACACAAAGTACAAAAAATTAGGTAGTAGTGCTAAAGCAACACTCTACCACCACAACCACAGCCCTCACAATCTTCTCACAAACACTGTCATATGTTTGTGCATAAAACATTGTCATAGAAACCAGGGTTTGGGTTAGAATGTTTTTAATTGACCTATGAATGGTTCTCAAATAGAGAGCAAGTTCTAAGTATTAAACTTCTGAGCTGTTTTGAGTGACGGACTTGTACGGGGCGTTAGAAGTTTATTAAATGTACATGTCCACATATAATCAGTTTTGAACACTGATCACATATTACAGAAAAATGACACATTCATGAAATTCAAGTTTCATTGTTAGTACACATGTCATGTATTGACTTCTCTATAAATGTAATTGTGTCTTTGCTTAGAAAACTAGACAGTACTAAACTGCACACGGTAGCATGGCATCAGGGGACACTTGGTACATACGTTCCACATTGCATATCCATCTTCTTCTTTGGAACAAAGCTGTGCAGCATACACAATCCAGAAGTCGCATAGAAGTGTACGCTATTTACAGTACATAAGAATGAACTGTTTCATGTACTTGATTGAAATAAAATATTTTCCTGTCTGAAAGGTATAATTTTTACTGTTTATAAGTACCCACAGATGAGCCAGGATAGAGTAGTTGGTATAGTGACTAGGGTACAGACTGGATGATCAAGGAATGGAGGTTTGATACCTGGCAGTTACAAGAGAGAAGTTTTTCTTGTCTCCCAAATGTCAACAATGGTGCTTGAGCCCACCCAGCCTCTTATTCAGTGGGTACCAGGTGCTATGTCCCTGCAGATGAAGGGCCCAGGGTGTGAACCTGACCACTGATCTGCAGATAGTATCACTCACCCATTTGCCATCATTGTGTGCAAAGGGACAACTAGCTTTATAAGTATCCACATGGTATGCCTCTGAATACAGCTGTATGTTATCTTTGCATATGGTATTTCCCATAGAAGGTTATAAAATTTAAGAGCAGTGCTTATTGACTGAGGTACACAATACTAGTATATTATATATGTACCAAGTTCTGTTAATTCTGGAATGTGTAAGAAGGAACTAATTATTAAAAACCTATCATCAGCAGCCAAGCAAAATATAGGGAGTTATTTTCTGTCACAGGACTGAGCAGCAACAGTGTGTGCTCTATGGCAGGCAGTCTGGTTATGAAAAGTACTCTGTGTATTACCAAAATTTATACGGCAGTTTCATTGTGAAGTATTGTTTCTTTGATCTCCCGTACACATGTATGGTCTGTGGTAACATTTCTTCATTCAGCAGATTCTGTGTATGTAGAGGCATGTTAAATACTGTATGTGTAATATTAATCTCTGATCTGTAAAACCAAGAACTGTGCCTTAAATGGGATGTACACTTTTCCTGAAGGAATGGGCTAACGTAACATATGAGTATTACCGGCCTCACTAGCATACCAGCAGACAAGCCATCACGAATACCACTGATCCATATTTTATTGCTTATACAAGATGTTGTGTAGATGTAAGTTAATGTCAAGAACAAGATTGCTACGATGCATCATAACAGTACATGCTGCACATTTTATCAAAATCTACAACCTTAGTTTACTTTTAGTGTGTTTGGTGCAGGGCATCAAATGTATTTTGGGTTTTTTACAGCAAATATGGATAAGTGAATGTTACTGATCTTTTGTTACTGACATTAAAACACTGTTTCACAATTCTTAACTTTCAATAGAGAGTGGTGATCATTGAATTTTAGGCTAAAATATTTGCATTGGAATGGTACGAGCCAGTAAAGCCTACTGCCATTTTGCGAGGTAAGTTATTAAAATTTACAAAAACATTTTTCTCCTCACATCTTGATTTTTGAACTTTCAGGTAGCTACTCCATTGTAAGCACTGTTTAATGTGGTGATGTAACACTGTCATTCTGTAACTCACTGCCTGTATAATATACATTTTATCATAAATTCCATCCAGAATGAGCCACATGGGGCATTTCTGGTGTCACAAAGTTGTGTAACGCATTATTAGAACAACATGATGTGAGTTCTCTTTTATATTAAAAAAGTATATTTTTGTTTTATTTTGAGATGAAAACCATATTGTCACAGTATCATCAGTGTGTTGTGTGTGATTAAGAAGAAATTACTCATGATATATAAACATTTAATCAGGGGTGCACAAATTCCAGGTGCCATGTCACTGTGGCAACTAGATTTTTTGTGGTGGTACCTAATATCTGTGAGTCCTCTGTCTGAAACTTGCTTCATGTCACTGTTCTGGTTGCTAGAATTCTGAGCTGGCTTCCAGATTTTTGGAAAATTTGTGCACTCCTGCATTACATAATTGGTTATAATACCCTATATTTTCTGTTGCTGTCAAAGTGCAGTATAAAAGGATACCTGTTTAGATGATGAAATAGCAAATGGGACTTGCTGCTAGAGACTATAAAGATGTGAACAATGGTTCACTTTTGCTGGGAGGTAAAAATGGTTTTGTTGCAGAAATTTTTAACTTTTCAATCAGTTGCTCAGACTTCCACTACATGCACGGTTTAATTAGAAAATAGGTTCCACAATTCTTCAACCTTTTTATCTATACTATAGATGAATGGCGTTTTAAGTGTGTGTAATGATGGTGATCCAACACAGTGTTGAACTTCTGAAGTAGCATTCCCATTTGCTCTGTGTAATATTGTGTGAAAAATGCTTAGCCATCAATTGTGCTTTGATAATTCATGAGAAACTACTGTATTCCATTCTGCTTCTTTCATTGTTTTAGTTTGCTTTTAAATACAAACTATTACATAGTTAACAAGATCATTGTCTAGTCAACACATATTAGAAGAGAACCCTGCACAGTGTGATTTGATTAAGGTTTAGTTCATGATTATATATGGAAAGCAAACCCAAATGCTCCTCCATGAAAGCTACAAGCTGTGATACAACCATATACAGTAACATACATTAAACCTCAGTATTACTGTATCTTAATCTCATCTCTGAACTCATTGTGTAGCAAAACAATAATTTTTATTTATCCTAGCCTGAAATTTTTATTGCTCACTAATCGTTTTACTGTTACCATATTTCTTCATGTGTAATGCCTATTATACCTTGTAAAGCTTCAATATTTTGTGACTTAGACATGAAAATATGTGGTCACTGTTTGGAAATTCATGAGTGCATGCTGTGCTGTTCTGCTGCTCTGTCAAAACTAGTAATGTGTGACTGCAGCAATGTCTTCTGTAATTGTAATGTAGCGTGTTTAGAAATAAATATGCACTTACTACTGATCTTCACTCTATTGGTTGAAGGCAAAATTCTAGTAATATACCATACATTATATTCACTTACTGCTAACAACAGAAACAAGAATGCAGCAGGTTTGGACTAATTATATGTAAAGTCAGTTTTTTATGTATGATTTGCATAGGTTTCCTCAGTTCAACATATTTTTCAGATTACATAAAATAGTATGTTGTTTCTTCATATTATATTATCATATGGAATCACATAATCCAACCAACATTGTGTGAAAATAAACTCACTGCATAATATTGCACTGAACCAGTATTTTCCTGGAAGACTAGTTTCCTATTCGACAATATTTTGTTAATAATGAAGGTTTGAATTTGTAACCCATTGTTCAAAGTCATATAAAAAATGAGCTGTGTAACATACAGCTTTGTTACACATCACATCAAGTTGGTCCCTGCAAATTACAGATACAGGTGGCTTCCTTCTGGAGTCTATTTTGCAGTTCCAGTTTTCAGGCTTATTGATCCACAGTACACCCTAGCTTACATAAGGCTTTTTTAGATGGGCCTTGCATGTATCCCATAAACTCTTTCACATATTATGTTGAACTTTGGTATGGAAGACTTCCAATGAGTTGACAGGTTATTTCATGTTTCATCCACATTGATTCAAAAGAAAGTCTAGTTTCCACAAGGCCATAAATGAACTTCTCCAGGCAGTCCATAAACCTTAAACCTCCCAGGTTTTGTTCAGATTTGTTGTGGGAGACCCACTAATTTGAATTTCATTTCTTTTTCTAAGTAAGCATAATAAACTTAAAAAGAATTCTGTTTACTACAGTACATTTTGTAGTAGGCCCTTTCCAGTCTTGCTGATAGCAAAGACAAACTCCAAACTGTATAGGAGAAAAATACTTTTTTTTAAAAGTAGCCAAGTTGCTGCAAGTTTTTAACATATATGTTAGGTTAGCAAGAATTCTGCCCTGTGCAGTTAGTTGTAGGAAGGATTCCAAATGTTAGTCTGTTCTTAATTTCTTGGTGGCTAACTTTGATATATTACTGCCATTCCTAAGTATAAATACTTTATTGCAGTTCTGAAGGATCCAGTATATTGACATAATCCAGAAGCCAGTAATGTCACTTTCACTTCTAATTCTCAGTGGTCATAGTGGACCTTCTTAATGGCATGGCAAAGAATGTTGAAAGGCATCTCCTTGTTGCAGAATTGTCGGAACGGGAGTCACCTGACGTACGTATTATGTCAGACTTTTACCATGGGTTCATTTAAAGCACTTGCCTAACCAGTTTAATGTTCCTGCCAGTTTTATTGAGAATATTTTACAGGACTCCTGTCCTTACCGAATCCTACTGAAACATCAAAAAATTTCTGCCAGACTACACAGTGTTACATTCCAGAAGATAATGCCCATACTCATCACCATGAGAGCCACAAATTTTGTATAAAAGTAATTGTAATTTATGATGATTTTATATCAGTTGCTGGTGCATGTAATTTGTTGAGCTGTGAGGATTATTGTTGTAAAGTGCAAATGTTTGAGCAGTCACGCCTATTCCAAGATACTATCTTGACATTGTGCTGGAAAGACTGAGGAAACCATAAAAATAAAATGTGCCAGAGTTTCAGTTCAGATGCATAATCAGGACATTCTGCAGAGAAGTCTGATATATAAATATATTACCACTTGCACTGACCAGTTACTCTTTAAATACTTTTATCTATGTTCCTTAAATTTTCAGTGGCAACTACCTTTTAATCGCATTCGCTTTAATCTGCAGCTGCACATGTTTATCGCAGAGGTTGTGGCTGTATGTGATATTTGTAGAATAAAGGTTTGGTATGTAAAAGAGCCAAGTTTAGAGTGTTGAAGGTCAATAATTATTGTATATGAGAAACAAAAGGAATATCTACTTAGAAAAATAAATCAGAAGGTTGTAAGATACACATACAAATCTTTATTTAGAAAGATGAATTGTCTACATACATTGTTCTTAACTTGTTCACATTACAGACATTTATGATTCTCTTCATATACCCCTTACACCAGAATTACAAAATTGTTTCAAACATGAAATTGCAAAGACTCAATATAATACAGAAATTCACTACATATTTACCATCTTACCATATTACTGTTCATCATGCCTATTCTTAAATGAAATTATAGTTATGTACAAACCAAAACTTTGTACAAATTAGGTAATCCTATTACTGGTTACATATTCCAATCTCATTCCTGCTTCACCACACACACACACACACACATCCCAAAGCATTAATGTCTTAAAGAACATAATGAAAGAAAGCAGTTGGGAATGTGGAAAACTGAACAACCATTCAGTTGGAAATGAAGTCATGTTACTATAATCTTACAGAAAGTTTACATGGAATGGAAAAATATAAATGCCTGAAACATGTTCTCATGTGTTAAAATCAACGAGAGATGTTCCAGCTTGTACTATGATAGCATGGGCTTCAAAACCCCTGGACACTTTCTGTAATCAACCTCAAGATTTATCATTTTAGAACAGTATGGTAATATATTAAACCAAACAATTAACAGTACAATTATACAGAAAAGCGGATCCTTGTCCCTCAATAGGATAGGTGACATTATTACTGGATGACCTGGTTTTGGAGCCTTATAATTTATAATATGATGTAGTTTAACTACCCTGAAGTGGGTGTCTTTTTGTTTGAAAAATTTTTTAGAACACCCCGTAGGCTATTTAATTAATAAGCCACAGTGCGTTTAAAAACTGATCATCATTTGTATGCAACTAATGAAGAAGAATCCCATAGCTACCAGTTCCAAGTTCCAGTTGAGTATGTTCTTCAGTGAGTAAATGCCCTATTCAACAGGATTTTTTTTTAGATTTTAATGAAAGTAACCACAATGAAGATTATGCTAACAGATAAAACATCTGGGAATTATTTCCAACACAGGGGATAACACATGATATATGTCCTCAAGGATTCATATTATTTTTACATATTCATGAGGACGTATTGGTATTATTAAGCTTTGTTACAATAACAGTAATGCCAGATATGGAAGAATGTCTTGTAAAACACATTTATTCATAAAACTAATATTGTGACCCAAAAAGTTCCTCTAACTTTAATACATTCACATATTAAAGAAGCAGGCGAAAATAAATAGATGTTAGCATTTAATTCATAAAAGCTCGAAACTGAATTCAGTATTCAAACGGGTGTTTTGAAAAAGTATATCAAAATATATTCTGAAAATGAAAATTTGGGTACCATAGATTATTATGTTACACTTTTCATAAATTCACAATCTGACATTAATTTTACATCCTTCTCAAATTTCTCAGAGATTTTCCCTGAAATACACAAATGCACCTTTCAAATTTCAAATTGTATGAAGTTATATTTCAATTGCATTATATCAAAGTATAAATGATGATTACCCCATTCTTATGTTTTATGTCACACTTCAATTCATCAAATGAAATTTTCTTACTAAAAAAATTCCAATGCTTGAGATGTACTTTTATAATTTACAGCAGTTGCCAGACATTTAAAGATTTGAGACTTAGTTTTCTTAAAATTACATCAGATCAGTACTATGCCATCAAGAGCCAACAAAAGAAAAGGATGGCCACCCACAGAAACACTTTTGACAGAAACTGGTCTTCCTCATACTGAGGGGTTCCACGGGGAGCTGTGGAATGAAATACAATAAATTAGTTCACCATGTTTTGACGTGATCTCATAAAATAAATGTAAAGGCAGTTAAACAAATTTTTGTACCTGCACTAGGCCTAGGTTCTCCAAAATTAAAGGTAGATGTGAAGAATCCAAATGGGAAGGCACCAATTCCAAATGACATGTGGAAACCACCATCCCCAAATCCAAAGCCAGGAAAGCCCTACAAAAATAAAAAGTCTGATAGCAAAACAATTAATAAAGGTATCAGTATGTGCATGTGAGCTAATTTCATAGCTAACACTCCTGCTTCTAAGGCAGGAATATAATCATGACTATACATAACATACAGCACATAAGGGTAAATCAGTCCCATTACAAGCCCGGAGTGGCCCAGAGGGTTCCAGGAAGTTAAGGTTCCCAGATTACATGACAACAGCACAGGATGGCGGTAAGGTTGTCAGCCTTATGCACCGGCCACCTTTACCCCCAGGAAATACTGCTGGTACTCATTTCTGTTAGAGGCTGAGTCGACCTCAGGGCCATAGTGCGATCGGAAGGATTTTATGTCAATGAAAAATCTGCTGACACCAGCTGGTATCGAACCAGCGACCTTCCAATTTGTAGCACAGCACCTTAACCACTGTGCTACCGCGGTCCCCTAACATAAAGCACATACAAGTACAATTCAAAAAATTAAGTTAAATGTTCACTTTATTCTTAATATTTGTGTGTGTGTGTGTATATATATATATATATATATATACACACACACACACACTGAATGATTTGCAAAGACAGCTGAATGAGAGACCGATCAGCAATGAACATGCTTTTAAAATCATGGGTTATTTCATCATAACCTGATGAGTTTTTGATTTAAGGAATTTTTATCCCAGGTATTTTCCAGGGTATGAATGTTTTAAAAATATATCTGCAACTTCTTGCCCCACTTGGTGTATGTTTCAATTGTTAGAAATCTTTGGGGGGAAAAAAATACATCATCAACTTTATTTTTTCTGTGCTTATAAAGGAGAGGGGTTCTTGTCTAGTGAATGCACTTTTCCCATCGTTTTACTACTGCTTTTGTTTTCTTATCTGATTGTGCTGCAGGTCTAATACGGTGTTTTCTTGGAGCTCCTTTTATGGATTTATTCACAACCTTAACAATATTTACTGTAAAATGCTTCTGTTTCTTGATCATTACTGTTCCTACTGTATTTATGCAGACTCCTCTCATGTTTGCAAAATTGTTTAGATCCTTTTATTGAATTTCACCCAGATTGAACAATAAATGTAGACTGTACAGATAGAAATTCATTTATGCCCCTAGGTAATGCATGGTTTTAACTATGCTGTTTTTCATGAGAAAGTTACTCACTAAATTGTTGTGGACATCACCTCTATCAAGTTTTATCCAAACTGGACAAAATATTAAGAAACTATGAAAAAAAATTTCATTTACGCCCTTGGGTAACATTTGGCTTTCAGGGCACTGATTTTCACTTAACTCGTAATGGGCCACTGACAGTACATGGAAATCTTCTGCACAAGATTTCACCCGTATGGGCCATAAAATACGGAAGGTAGTGGTAGAAATTCCTTTGTACCCCAATGTGAAGTGTGACCACTGAGCCAGTTTTCTTGAAACTGTGCTCATTCAGTTTTTTTGCAAGAAATTGGTACACTGAATTTCATGAAAATCTGACAAATGGTATGGCTGATCACAGATAGACAAGACAGGCCTGGTCTCCACATAGGGCATTTTCCCTTTACTTTGAGAAAGGCCAAAAAATTAATAACAAAAACTGGGAACAGAAATGAACAGTCAATAAGTTGCAAAGACATGATCAGGTGTCCACAGATTCAACAACCAAGTCATGAAGTATAATTGTAAAGCCTTTGAAATATGGTGTATGGGAACTTTTGTTTGAAAATGCAAAGATAATGGATGTCTGATGTGGGAAAAATTGTTACACGAGAACTTCTCTGTCAGGAAATTTAAAATATTCTTGTGAGAATTTTGGTGGGACCTCCAAATGATTCAATCATCAGGAGACAAGAAGTTACAACATAACCAATGAAACATCATAAATAACTGGAGTACTGTTACCTAGGATATGATATGTAGAGTCCAGGAGAAATTTCTTGACATTTTGAAGGAAAATACTGCCTCCATCTTCACATTATAAGAGTGAGCCACACAGGTCAGGTTAAGGTGTGACCTGAGATTGCAGACACCAGGCATAAGCAGCATCCCTTGCAAGTGTGGTCAGGTGTACAATGGAAAGACTGGCAGTTCCAGTGGGACCCAGGGGAAGGAGCATCACCAAAATTTTTTTTCTGTCACCCACATACATCAGCCACAGTGAACATAGAATAAACCTTAGGCATCACATTGAATACCAGCATCCTCCCCACTTAAGTCATGTCGTGTGTGGACTGCACCATCCGATGGGTGATAAAGGCTTGCCTCATGGAAGAAATGTAGACCACCTTCCTCTAAGGATATGCTACGACTGGTTCCTGACACCACCCACCCTCCCAGCAACCTTGCTGAGGACTTATCTTACTTTTCTCTTCTCCCCTGATTACTTCTCATCTCCCTTCTGCATTCCTATCTGTGCTGAACTACCTCCACATAACTTTTGGAATTTGCTGAGGTTCTCAGTAAAGTTCTTCCCATTTATATCACCCAACAAGTGTAGTTGTTACTTTTCCTTCTCCATCTAATAACTTTTTCATTCCTCCTATCCTTAATTCCTAGCTCTTCTCGAGCAGTCCATCCTCTGTTGCTCCTCTTTTTGTCCCCCATGTATATTGTTACTCTATTCATTCCCATTCAAAAATCTTTTTTTATCAGCCTGTTTAACTCAATTTCTATCCATGCTCCACTGATCTCCTTCCTCTGCTGTTTCCACTTTTAATTTTGACATTAATTCCTCCATCCCCATCTACAAATCATTTTCCCTCACCTTCTCACACAATTCCTAACCATGGTCCATCATCTCTTTGTTCCACCCACCATTTCCTCTTTTATCCCTCAGAAGTTTGTCGTTTCGTCCTCATCCCAGGATCTAAAAATCTTTCTCTTGCCGGTCTTTCTCACAGTGGCTTACACCTTTGTACGCCATTATTCTCTTGAGTTTCCTTGAGCAGGCTCCCACTAGATTGACTCTCAGTTTTCCACCTGAGACTTTTACACAGCATCTTCTCCATTTGTTTTTGTCCCACCCCTTCCTGGTTCATCCACCTCCCACTGGCTAGCTCCCACAATCATGTACACTCCTTCTGTCCCTATATCTCAACCTCACCTGTATGGCTTTCTTTTCTACCCTGAATATGGAGGCAGTATGTTTCTCCAAAACATCAATTAATTTCTACAAGACTATATGGTGTCACACATTTGAGGTTCTCACATTAGCGTCTTCCCAGACACTAATGTGAGAACCTCAAATCTTGCTTAATTCATGAGCGTACTTACTCCATTATTTTCAGGCTCAGAACGTTGCCCTGGTGGCCTAGGAGGCACTTTATTCCTGAAGGGGAAAAGAATAATTTCGTGGTAGACAATTGTTTATATGGTGTAGAATGGTTTATATAACTATTCCCTGCAGACTACAGCCATTTATAATAGGTCATTACAAGTTGAATATATATGATTTACAGTAGAAGCAACAGAATTGTGCCCACCAGTGGAACATTTCTTTAATATGACAGCAAGTTAAATTAAAACCTTGAGAGTGTGAAAAAATGACCCTACTGTGAGAAGCTGTAGGTGCAGCAAGTAATAAGCATTGACTAGAAACATGTAATGTGTATGACGGATCTGGTATTATTTTGAAGAATGACATAGTTGCACAAAAAACTATATGTCTGCACTAATTTTCCATTTGACTGGTCCGTGTATAGTCCAGTCACAGCTGCATCAACTGAGACTATATGCATGAAATTATGAAAGATAAGTTCATTTTGGTCATTTCTTTAAAATCACACTGCATAATAAAAAAATGGAAAACTTCTGTTTCCAGATTTATGCCACACACTTGGCCAAATGTAAACATTTCATTAATTCAATAGTGAACTGGATTAACCTAGGATCTTCCTGTTTGGTGCTCCCTCTCCCGTACAAAGGAACAACCTTTTCCTTGCTGATGGCTGCTTTACAGACTGGGCATACCTGCCGGTTTGGACGTGTCTCTAACCACTGATGCAAACACGGCCAACTGCAAATATTAAGTTAAATAAGGCAGTGGATAACAAAATTGTGAAAAGAAGTACACTTGTATTCTTGTTTCTTAATACTTCATCTGGTTATGGTACATTCTGCTATTGCAGAACCCAGAAGTTCAACATTACTAATTAGGTTTTTCAACTTCATACTGAAACTAGAAGACTAAACACCGTCAGTATCCACAACTGCTTATTCAATGTACTGATAGCTTTCCTTCTAATCTGCAATTCTCTCTCTCATGCAAATTTCTCTCCACATTACCTTTAGCATGAACCTCGTGACCAAGCCCTGAATTTTAATGGATTTGAATTCAAAATTCAAAATCCAGCCTCCTTAAACACAAAGGAAAAACATATCCAAACCTAAATAGCAGAAATGTTTCACTATGTATGAGGGGGTGCTGATAAGCCCTTAGCCCGACCAGGAAAGAAACAAGCTACAGTAACGAAACTCGGAATTTATTTAGCATACTCCCCATGAAGCTCAATACACTTCTTCATCCATTGCTCTAACTTTAGCAAGCACCTCAAAA
>Ga0123355_10008171_pt1 | contig 15803 bp, 9 predicted proteins | sample TergutEmb28metaG_3_FD_89872 | JGI IMG/M metagenome (GOLD analysis project Ga0123355, IMG submission 89872) | Embiratermes neotenicus P1 segment gut microbial communities from Petit-Saut dam, French Guiana - Emb289 P1 | ecosystem: Host-associated > Arthropoda: Insects > Digestive system > Gut ...
ATATTCATTTAGTCTGTTTTTTATTATGTTTGCAAATAATTTGTAAGCTGTAGGCAGTAAAGTAATTCCTCTATAATTTTCACATTTGCTTTTTGTTCCTTTTTTATGTATGTATATCACCATTCCTGTCTCCCATTCTTGTGGCATTTGATTTTTTGTCTATTATTTTGTTAAACAGCTCTAGTAAGTGTATTTTTAATTCGTTTCCTCCAGATTTCCACAATTCCATTGGTAAATTATCTAATCCACAACTTTTCCTGTTTTTTGCATGTTTAAGTACTTCGTTTAGTTCTTCTATTGTTATGTCTTCGTTGTCATCCATCCCTTCACTTCTCTCCTCTTCTATTCCTTCTACACCCTTACTGCCTTGCTCATTCCAAAGTTTTCCATAGTATTCTTTCCATTCTGTTCTTGTTGTCGGGTCGATTTTGAGTTTCTCTCTTTCTTGCAGTTGTAGCTGTTTAAATATACACATGTAAATAGTATAAAATTAATATTAAGTGATTTTATTATTAATTTTATACTCCTTACATGTGCATTAGTTGGAGTAATAATAAACATTAATTAATCAAATAGCACGGTACAAACATAAAAATAATTTGGAATTTAGTTTAGCCTGGACAAGAAAGTGTACTGTTTCTGCATAGCAGCTTAGAAGGGACAGAGACAGTGAGACTGTTGAGGTCAGGTATAGTAAGCTAGTATAGTCATTGTATGTCAAATGTCATAATTAATAGTTTTGGGAACTTTCTGTGGCAGCCAAAATTTTACACATTGACAGTTTTTGGATGTCTTAAATCTTGCGGGGGTGCACACCATGTTGGTCACATTTGCACAGTAAGAAAAACCAGTTTGACATGTGTTGGGGTTCATGTGAGTTATGGCATGGTAAACAGTGTTAAGTCATTAGTATCCAGTGATTAGAAGATATTAACATTTTTTTTGCGCATATTATTAAGGAGTGAAATTTGACAGTCAGCCAGTTAGGAACAGTCAGAAAATTTAATGTGTGGATGAATTTTGAAAAGCGCAAGTTTGAAAACCAGTGCCTGGCGTTTTGTACCAAGATGGTCAAAGGTCGCATTTATGTTAACACCCGTTTTGATAAACTGCTTACTTAATTTAAAACTATAAATGTATGAGTATTTATTTACATGGAGTCATGTGGTAAGAGCAATGAAATTAAGCGTGGTTGTTGAAAGGGAACATATTTCACCATTTGTAATAATTGCAAGATAATTGAGAAATATTTTTGAAGTGGTTCTAAATGCAGACATGAGGTGAATAAACTTGGAAGGCCACATCCAGGCTTCCATACAAATATATGCAAATCAAATTTGGTTCAATAATACAAGAGGAAATTTTACTGTGGCCAGTTATTTATACAACTGTACTTTCTTACTTACTCTGTGGAGCAGATTCCTTCTGGAGAAGCTAACTGGTTCTGTGCTAGTCAAGAAATTCCCTGCATTTTATGGAACCCAAATGTTCATTTTACTGCATTCTCAAGTGCCCTACACCTGTCCCTATCATAAGTCCAGGTCCGAGGCACGTGTATGTTTCGTGACTGCATTTATACAACTGTACCTACGCTATTTAGAAATACTTAGATTCCCTGAAATTAAGGCATGTTCACAAAGTGTCAAGGATGTCTGAGAATTGAAGGAGGTTATTTCCAACACATACTCTAACATATGGCAAGTCAAATTTAGGCTAGTTAATCAGTAGTGGTTTGCTATTGATATGGTAATTCATATTATATACATGTGAATGGGAAATATAAGGCTGTTACACTTGCTGGGCACCTGGGTTTGGTTTTCAGTTGAACTACTTCTATAAATGAATTATCATACTTCACATATTAACACTTTGCCATTGGGTTGCATATAAAGATGTGATTGCTATGCTGTGTGTTTTCACTGGGTCACATCTTTCAGCGTTTTCATATATGACATCCTATACATTCAGCTTGAAGCATGATGTATGGGTCTCAAGTTACAAATACATGGACCATTCCTGACCCCAGACTCTTAGAATCACACAACTGCATAATGTGACCACACACATTCAGATACCCTGGTTGTTCCCTTTCATAACTTCACCACAAATCATGGCTGTGTGTAAGAATGTTATGAAAGATGATACTTTATGTGAGTTATATGCAGATACATATTCTGATGTGTCTGATGATTGTGAAACTGAAATTTTAGACAGTGAGAGTGAAACAAGTACAGTAAAAGGAAGGAAGCAATGAACTGCATAGCTCTGATAATAAAAGAAGCCAGGAAATTCAAGATGCAGGGAGGCTATTCAAAATATGACCTGTGCATGAATATTACAGAAATTCAGGTCAGTTTACAACCCACACAGCTATCACTTGAAGCCACAATCCCATGGTGTAGCCACCTGAAATTTAGGATGTAAGGGTTGCTTATTCTCATATAAAGATATTTAGTAGTCTACTGTCTGATATGTAGAAACTTTAAAATGATAAATGAAATTTTAAGGGTGCATTATGAAGGTATCATATTATTACACATACTTTTTAATCTCCTGAACATTTTTTCTCTCCCTGCCAAGATGTCTGCTATAAATGTTATGTTTTGTTTCTGACTGTGTATTGCTGAGCTGTACTGTTTATATTGCTATGTGTTTGGTTGTGTCTCTTGTGTGTGTGCTTGTGTTGTCTAATATTGATGTTGACTTGTTCCATAGTTATCTGTCTATTGACAGATTTTGGATTAGTGAAAGGTGTGTGTGTGTGAGAGAGGACTAACAAGGGACATTCCACCTGACCTGAACATGAAACAAACCACATGACCACAGGGCATTCAGGGTTCTGAGGAAAGCTGGCATAGTCCATCTGTGAATGGACAAAGATACTTGTGTGAGTGACAGGTATGATCGAAGACACAACAGTAGTGAATGCAGGAAGGAAAGACATAACAGACCTGGAAATAAAGAAACCTTACTCTTTTTCAATGCAGTAAATTCATTAAGGGCATAGATAGGGCAGACAGTACCGCAGTTATTAGTCAGTTCTGAGGAAAACTGCCAAATGGCAGAATATGCCTGCTAAACTGTGTGCTCTTCAGTGCATTTTTGTGTACAAAACATTAAACACAAACAAGAAATAACATACAAGAACTTCCTGCACGAGGTAGCAAGTTCCCGGATATCAGAATTCCAGAATCTAAATGAGTTGAGTTTGGCTGAATTGCATCTGCCAGAGAAGCCAGAGGGCCCATACAGGACTCACGAGGCAGACTGTCTGGGAATTTAGCAAACACAAACTGGACAAAATTGTTGCTGGTGGTGGGGGCAGGGTCAAGTAGTGTCATTCCAGAGAGTGTAAAGTGGACACTACACATGAGAAAAGTGAAACAAGATGCATGTGTAAATTTTCCATTGTTCCACTTCACCAAGGGTCTTGGTTTAAGAAATATGACTCCATTAGGAACCACCAGACTCTGTACATGCAGTTTCTTCAATCCTGGGTTCAGGACTTCAATCAGTACATTCAAATTGTAAGTAAGAATATTAATGAGGGGTTGAACATCCCATTGACATTTGCACAGACAGTATTCAAATAAAGTCACAAAGCAGAACATTTTCAGGCAACATATTGTTGAAAATCATACAGTATGAAAAAAGCATCTCTTTGGCTGATATGAACTTTGTCTTCTGGGGTGATGTAGCACATCTTTGTCTTCATGTGAAGTGTTTATAATTCTATCTTCATGGTATCCCCAATATCTCAGTTTCTCATGCTGTCTCTCAGATATCATCTGGCTGTCATTAGTCCTTAATTCTCAGTACCTAGAGCTAGAAGTTTCAACAAGTAGGGATGAGTATGAATTACTGTGATAGGAATATTAAGATCTGTACTGCTCACCCAATATTGTTCGGGTGATAAATTGAGAAGAATGAGATGGGCAGGCATGTAGCATGAATGGGGGAGAGGAGAGGCATATACAGGGTTTTGGTGGGGAAACCTGAGGGAAAGAGACCACTTGGGAGACCCAGGCATAGATGGGAGGATAATATTAAGATGGATCTCTGGGAGGTTGGATGTGGGGGTATGGACTGGACTGGCTCAGGATAGGGACAGGTGGCGGGCACTGGTGAATGTGGTAATGAACCTTCAGGTTCCATAAAATGCTGGGAATTTCTTGACTAGCTGAAAACCGGTTAGCTTCTCAAGAAGGACTCTGCTCCATGGAGTAAGTAAGGAAGTAAGAAAGATAGGAATATTAATGAATTGTAATGCATATCTGCAGAAAGATGTTCGCATTTGCTTCTTCTCCAAAACTGCATGTTAAACAGTTAAGTGCAATCACTTTTAATGACATTTACTCTCAAGTCTCCCTGCCAACATACAAACTGTGACAGCACCAAGATAAATATGCTAATCCTACTTAAAAATGACAATATACTCTCTATACTGGAGAAAGGTTCTGAACCAAATACAGCATTGACCACAACTTCAGAATCAAACTACTGGACCTCTTGCTAAGATCATCACATACTTCAGGAGTTATTTTTGTGGTGTGAAGATGTTGATATCTATACTATAAAAGGACAACTGCCCAAAAGCTTTGAAAATGATGTTATAATTTTACACATATGCACAAGTTCCAACTATGCAGTGTGTGGACTACAGGAAGCAGAATGGCATTTTTATGGATAACAAACCTGCCTTCTATTCAGTAAAATATTCACGGAATAGCAGCTGCATCAGGTGACTGAATGGTAAGTAAACCAATGTTCGAGGACCACTGGCAGTTGGCCAGGGCTGAACTATCACATGTCTTTGCATTTAACTTTTCTACAGAATTCCACATTTCCAGCACAGAAAACATTTTTTCTTTCTTTCATAGAAACCACATAGGACATAAAAGATTCCCACTTTGTTGTATGTCGTACTTTTTATTCCAAATTTACTTCCAAGGCCACCCATACAAACAGCAGCCTGCATCTACTAGCATCCCACACATTTTATTCCCAATTTAGTTCCAAGGCCACCCATACAAACAGCAAACTCCATCAAGTAATATGGTATGCTGATGGAAAATATTCCATGAACAATTATTTATTCCAAGTTGGAATGGAAACAATTTAAAATATACAAACTCAAATGAGGAAAGTGAAGGGCCTAACCTCACACCTACAGTTAGGTTGCCAAACCAATAGAAATAAAAAATTAAACAATGAAAGGTGTCTGACATATAACATAAAATATGTAGCCAAAATGTCACTATGATTTTAATACAAATAAATGTAAGACATTGGTAAAGATTTGTCCATCTCGAGTGTAATCAACATACCTCTAAAAATTAAAAATCTGAATTTGTCCTTGTACTGTATTAAAAAACAGTTTTAATTCTCTATTCATTTTTTGTATTTCCTTGTTAAAAAACGTAATATATCCTTTACATATTCACAAGAAGGAAGAACAAGTATGCCTACCCTAAGTATTTCAGTTTGAAGTTGAAAAATGTTTGATTTAAAAATAATACATCTAAAATACTTCAGTTTACATTTGTACTAGTGGTAAATTTATAACTTAATACCAACTAGAATTCTATGTAATAAAGCTACACACAGGCCTGTTGCCGATGTCTTGACAGTTAAAAAATGGACTAGTCTTCAATAGGATGTGGCAGTAGCTTATCAGGTAAGGATGCTCTATTGCTATCTAGGTGAATTTGGCAGAGATGACCAACCGCCATAAGCTTTAGTTCATTTATCCATTTGAGATCATTAATGTTGCAAAAGACAGATGTAAATACATCACATCAGTGTATTAAACAGCTCTAGTTCCTTACCGAAGCCTGAAAGACAGAACACTGACAAACTTAATGTGACTGTGTTATGGACATCTTGAGACTGCTTATGGAAAAATGTGTCCAAGTCATAAAGAAATTGTCACTGGGTACCATTAACAGCAGTGACTGCGTGGAAATTTAAAATTTCTGTACCGCAAGCTAAACCAAGGCATGACAGAACAGTACACAGACATGTTACAGCACCAGATTTGTTACTTTTCCAACTAGCACTAACTGCTAATGACACGATGCATCTTTTTATTCTTCTGAGTTTATGATGTATCACACATTTCACACACTTACTATGAGTGACCTAAATGTATTATTTAGTTACCCGTTTTTCATTTTCCTTTATGGAAGTTGCACATTTTTTTTTTAGCAATTTTATTATCATACAAACCTGCTGAATGTGTGACAGTACATGTTGTTCCTAACTCACACATTTACATGGTCACCAATCTGTTGGTGAGTGAACAATACTGAGATGTGGGTCACTGAAATGGAATGATATTCATATCCAGTTAGGCATGTAACTGTATAATATTTATGTCTGTAGCTGGAATGGGGTGTATGAAGGCAGACACATGCAGCTCACTAATAGGGTCCAAAATTAAGGGGGGAGCAGGCTGTATTGGGGTCAGAATTGTTGGTGTTACACAGAAATTCATAATTCTGGGACTTCATGCATTGGGATGTTTTTATTAAGACTAAAAAGCTGATGCAAGTTCAAAATTTCCATTAAGAAAGGAAAAAATCTCCAGGGTAATAATTCAGAGATATGAGGCATGTAGACTTTGAAACATCAATAAAAAAATTGTTTCACTATCTTTTGTAAATCCTCAAACATAAACTTTCCAAAATACACTTTTCATCACATCACTAATTTTGATTTGAAGTAGCTGTAGTATGTTGTTACACTGTTTCTTCGTACAAATTATTTGTATATATATTTTAATTTAGTTTGCCTTCGGTTTTGCTTGCGACACCACAGACCTGATGCAAAGTGTAATGCTTAAAAAAATGCCTCACAGCATACAGTTGGCCATCCCACCTCTGTATGCCATTTTACAAAGAAATATAATGTGAATGTATTAAAGTGGAATAATTTTTTTTATTTCATCCTAAGGCAGTCTCTCCATGTATTTGAATGTGAAAATGAACACAAGAAAAACAAGATTTACCACCATTTGTTGCTGTTGGATATTTCTTACAGCGTGCACAATGCATGACAATGAGTTTAGCTTTCATGACTAAGTGAATTTAAAATAGTTCTTGGAACTCACATGCATTATTGCACATTCTGCAGCATGAGAAGTAGGAACTAAATGTATAAGGACCATGCAAGATTTGAGGTTTCCACAGTGGCTCTGTTGAGGATTCAGGTCTTCTGGGATTATTCTGTGTGTTTCTGACCATTTCAGACCAACACAGTGCCTTCAGAACATCAAGCAACAATGACACCACATCATACTGCAGAAAACTGGAATTCTCTAAAAGAACCACATCTGGAAACCTCTTGAATTATGTCTATTCAAAGCTCCTACAGTGCACCACTGCTGAAATTAGGTAAGCTTGCACTATAAATAAAGTAGAATGACACCAAGTACACTGCAAAGCAGTATGATGTAGAAACACAGAATCTCTGCAACAGAATACAAAAGATTAAAGAAATGTGGTTTACTCTGTTTTATATGGCAGAATGTACTGACCATGACTCTCCATTTCCTATTCCTCATCCTACTGTAAAAGTGACAAAACTCCAGGTAAGCCCTGTGGGCTGTCTGTCCATCCCTTTCATAAACACACAACTGTGATGGTCAGGACATTTATGTACCATATATATAATCCTCAATACTATATAATACATTGGCATTTGAATCTCGCAGTGAAAGACCATACAAGTCTCTGTGAACATGAGCCACAAGAATGTCATATAGTACTCTTCATAACACCACATATTACTAAAGTTTAGGAGTCGTGTACAACTTGAGATGTGAAAGGGATAGGAGACACCTTCAGAAACAAAGTATTCCATCGGCATTACAATATTCTGATACGTACTGTAAGAAATTACTGTGTTTACCTGGCATAAGACAATAAAATTTCCTAAACCATTGCCTGAGAAATTGGGGATCACCTTATAATTGTGCTGGAAGTTAAACACATTGTATTTAGGAATTTTTCTGAAAACTTAAGCTTGTAAGGGAGGAGGGGGTGGTGGTTGTCTTACATTTGGGTAAATTCAGTAATTCTTCCAGCAGAAAACGTTTGGTTCCTGTTCAGAAACAGATGCCAATTTGAATGGCGGTAACCAATTTTAATAACGTTAAGTGTCTGAGTCACTTGGCTATTGCAAGAGTTTGTATATTGCACTCTAAAATTGCATACTGCTTTCATATTTAAACACAACATTTATACCTTGGTAGTATAAGAAAACTGTTGCATAAGGTACAACAGAAATGATCATATGAAAAGAATAGTTTCAAATTAAGCAGTACAAATAATAATGCTCTGAGACATTAAGCATACATTATTCACATACAATTCAAAAGGGCATATTTTATATGTATATTTCCTAGCAACTCCAAAATAACAACAGAAATTAGAACTGAATATATTTACTATAGTAATAGCAGTCATGAAAATTCACAATTATTAATCAAAATCATATTTTACTTATACAACTCTGATCCTTGGTATGAAGGCAAGATGTATTTTATTTTTGTTATGGCATACAGAAGATGTGTCAGTTCAATCACTGCATTAAATATACCACACTGCAGTAATTACACCATACACTTTTAAAATAGCAGAGACACAGGAATAAGTAAAGAACATAATTTGGTGGAGTAAATAAGAGTGCTGCTATTACTCCTTTCTTTTTAAAAGGTTTTCTTTTTGTGCTGGAGATTAGCCACGCTTACAATACTGGATATGAAGACACATTTTGATCTTGACAACTTTAATGGCAGACCAAATGAAAAAATCTCAACAAGTAACATAGTTGGCAGTATCAAGATCACAATGTGTTTTAATGTTTCTAAGTCAGCATGTTTTTGCATTGCTCCAGACTGTAGCATGTGGTGGAGCATTAAAGAAAACTTTAATAAAATACTGATACTTCACATTTCTGATTTCTGGAATGAAAAGTGTTTAGTGCCATCTCTTGAGGCCTGCAAATGTTAATACAATACACCTAAAATTCTTGTTTGAAATACCACTGTGCAGCACACATAAACACAGACACACACACACATATACGAGGGAGAGTCAACTGAAAACCTTAAAAACTAACACACAATTATATTACAATATTTAAGGTTTTCATTTGACTCACCCTTGTATATATAACTGCATCCAAACCCTGTCATTATGGTTCTTGACAGTGGGACTTGGTTACAAAAATTGTAATATCACAGTTACAGTAGTAAATGTATTAACTACCTTTCCTCGCTACAGTTATGCAAGTTTCAGAGAACCCCACTGGTTACATACTAGAAACAATATGTAACCTTTGTTAAGCTCAGCTTTTATTCATGGAGGAAATTAGTAGTATCTTATTGATGCTAAAATTTCAGAAGAAAGATGTTTGTGTTCAGTCCCATACATACTACTATTTTGAGTTATCATGTTCTTAACCCTTTAAACGCCAAATTAAATCCAATCTGCCCTTTGCTAGCATTATTCGGAACTCACCATATTCTACATGTTAACAGGTAAAGGGTTAAATATGTTTTTATTTTTCATTTTTAAATGTAATGTATTATATATATGTGCAGTGTAAAAAAAGAAGCTGAATGAAACATGTTCATTTGACCAGAGTTACCCCCTTATATATTTTTGCAATGTTTACTTTATGGAATATAAAATACAGGTGACCATCAGTTTATGATAGAGGAGGAACTGTTGCAAAGCAGAATTGGTGTAAAGTGAAACTAAATTACATAACATACGTCAACAGGAGGTCCATGAGGTACATTTCAGGCCCCTCTCAAAATTGACATAAGTAATATAATTTTATTATTACATTTAAAGCTCTCTTAAAATAAATTTTATGAATGTAAATGCATCATTTTTATGGATATAAATCAATGAAATGTAATAAAAAAGAACCAATCTGCATTAATAAAATTTAAAAAAAAATAAATTTTTTACACTTTGATGTGTTCAAAGCCCAAATTGATAGTTTTTGTAAGTGCCATTGTAAGGTCCCTGCATTGACCTTCTTTGATCGTGGCATAGTGCAGAGATTTGACTTCAATGATAAAGTCCCTGGTTGATTATCTCCCCTTGTTTTGAAGAAAGCATGCAGTGTTGAGTGTCAAGATTTCCTCTTTCTTTCTTTCTTTATTTGAGAATCTCAGAATTAAGAGCCAATGGATACCACTGTGCTCTGTTTCACTTTCACACTTTGCTCCGCGTCGCGATCCATATCACAGCTCATCCGTTGTTATCTCCATAGCTGAAAGGACATGCGATTGATTGCTTATTTTTGTACATTTTAGAGAACGCTCTTCATCTTTTTCTTCTCCTCCTTCTGTTGGCTTAGTTCTTTAGCCATTTTTTCCAAGTCTCCATTGAAAAGCTGCTGTCCATGGCTATCCAGCAGCTGTAATGTCATCCAATACTGCCTCTTGTGCCAACCTAACATTTTCGATAATGATCTTCACTGGCTCAAATCCTGTGAAGTTGTGCATAAATTCTGGGAGAAGTTTCTGCCACACTCAATTCAAACAGTTCAATGACACTTCCTCCCAAGCTGTGTTGATGTTATTAATTTCTTCAAAATGTTGAATGAGCAAGAATAAGCCTTGATAGTTATGTCTGACCTGTCCAAAACCCTCATCACTTCCAGGAAGGTTTGGCAGAGGTAATAGGCTTTAAAGGTTGCTATTTCTCCCCGGTCCATTGATGAAAAAGTAATGTGGTGTTTGATGGCATGTAACCAACATTGTGTCCTGAGGTGTTCTGACTCCAGTAAGGTTTGCAGGATGGCCAGAGGCACTGTCCAAAATAAGAAGAGCCTTGGCTGGTAACTCATTCTTGTGACAAAAACAAAGCACACAAGGGCCAAAACAGTTTGTGTATCACTCTAAAATTTCTTGTGTCTCCCAATCTCAGTAATTTAATTAACCTCATCTCTGAGTTGCTTAGATGGTAGATCGTGGATAGCTCTCCTCTCCGTTTGGCTGTACTGTTTCTTTATATTACATCTGATATTTATAGTTACACATTTTTTAAATTTCTTATAGTTTTTTTTTTACATTTTTGGCCTTCTGATTTCCAAACCATCATTATTGTGAATTGCCACAAACAGAAGGCCACCTGTACTGATTTAAACTATGCTGTCTAAAACAACAATGTATAAATAAATAAATAAATATATACAGAAAGTATATTTGTAACTGATACATTCAACTAAAATGATTTTTTAGAATGCAAACTGAATGTAAATTGACTACTTGAACTTGACTAGAGGAGATATCAATTCTTTGTCTGTTATAATACACCTACTGTATCAGCCCCTATACAGGCTGCAGCAGAGCATCAAATGACATATCCACACCTGCAAGTAATAATAATATTTATTAACTGCAATTGGGTTGTCACCCGGTGGCAGTGGTTATTTTACATGTATACAAAATATGAAGCTGGTTATTAATAAACTTAAGTCAGGAGGGCTACATGAGAAGCATGTAGTGACAACTTGGAATTTTGGAAACATCTCAGCATTTGCTTATAGACAGAGGGAAACCAAGAAAAATCTGTGTTGATGTGGCTGGTTGCAGGATCTTCTGAATACTGACTTCTAGCCAGCAGGCCTTCAAATAATCCCATAAAAGTCAGCAGTATGAAGGTCTAGAGACTAAGGTCACAGGTCTAGGCCTCTGTAAATAATGTATCAAACTGTAACATTAGTGTCCACTAAATTTAGAATATAACTTTGTGTGTATGTGTGTGTGAGACTAGTAAACATCCTTGCAACAACATTGGAAGTGAAAGTACAGTATGAAACAGTGATATGGCATTCAGACATAACATAAGAACCAATGACAGAATCTCCCAGCAGACCATCTCAGATGTCAGGATTGCAAACCCTGATGTGCCCACTTCTGGGTATGTATAAATGAAAGTTGTGTGAAACATGCCAATTCAAGAAAATGTGTTGCATGTGAAATTGCCATTACTGCCTACAATCAGCAGTCACCAACAGATCTTGCATATCCCACACATTTGCTACAGCTAGATTTAATGAAATGTATACCAATGTAGGCGTAAGTGCACCAAAATTTCTTTTCTTTCAAACTTGAGTCAACCTCATGCATCTGGTAGACATCGTTCTCAACAGGAGTAATCCAATTGTGCTACATGGGTTATATTAGACAATAGATTCCATAAACAAAATAAATGTAAAACAAATTACAATTTGAAACCTTATTTCACAAATATCTTAGGCTCTGATATCTGCATGCCACTCAACAAACATTTACACCTGAGTTCCTTTAATGTCGCTACTGATAATCTGGCACTCCTGACAGATTGACACTTGAGGAAAATAGTCCCAAGACTGTTTTTCACTGGCAACTTCCACTACATGGAGAGATTTTGTAACTTTAATTATCTTGGGTTAGCTGAAATTTATTGAGCTCACTGAGCTAGTATAATTGCCTCAAAATATATGACAATGAGTAAACAAGGTACTGCTGGTGAGAGGAAATGTGTAACTTTATAACAATTCTTCAGAGTCTTGAACTAAGTAGGAGGCTTGCCAGTGGCAAACGCCAAAGTGTGGTCGTGGCTTCATACAAAACTGGATCATCGAGTGTCTACGGCATAAAGAACAGAAGGATCAATGATGATTGTTCATGGCATCAAGCGAAAATTTGAAGAGCCTTTTCAAATGACAGATATTGCAACCACCTAAATTAGCACGACTGGACAAAATGTTGTGTAAGTTGTTTACAGCAGTGTGTACTGAAGGGAAATCCATGACTGGGACTTTGACAACTGAAAAAGCTACATCTTTTTATGATGAAAAGAATATGACAAACAAGTGCACATTCTCTGAGGGCTGGATGCAAAATTTTAAAAACCCTACGTCTTAAAGAGATATCCAAATGGAATACTCCTATGATTAGTTGTACAGCCCAAATACAGAAGCAGTAACAAAGAAATTACCTGTAAGAACAGGTCAGTATCTGTACTGAGATCTTCACTCTTCTGGGATGTCATGCAGTGCAGATTTGTATTTAGTTACTGACATTTCAGGACAACCTACTGGTCCCACCTTCAGGGGTCAAGCAGTCCAAGAACTTGGCCTCCTTGACCCCTGAATATGGGTGTGATTGATTGTCCTGAAATGTCAGTAGCTAATTACTAATGTATGCTGCTTAACATCCCAGAAGAGTGAAGATCTCATTTACAGGGTGGCAGAAGCCTCAAATCATGCACACTGTACGTACTGTCTGATAATGTGGCACCTTGCCAGTCCCATGGGTGCCAGATTAAAGGACTTATACTGTAATCAAACAGAAATCAAAGTAATATTTCCCAGCAGGGATAAATCATTGATCCATCAACTATTCACATTATCTTACCAATTTATGTGCACTCATTTTTGAAATTTGTACACAGTATTAATTTCATGTGTTAATGGTGTATAATTTTAAACTTGTAGTGCCATTATGCAAGGCCAAGACCTTGTCCATTAACTTTTTATAATTATATGTAAAGCTATGGGTATATAACTCTCCTTGTTAAATATCTGATAAATACAGCCTGATGATGGCTACTTTACATAGCCAAAACACAATCACTACAACAAAAGTTGTGCATTCACAGGTCGTATTTCTTTCAGTGTGACGAAGAATTCCCTAATATGCAATAAGCAGTCATCAGTGCTATGTATTTTGTAAAGCCAGTAATAGTTTTTATTTTGTTTCTTACAATATGTAGAAGACACTACCCCTGTCCTGACATCACATTGGCCTCTGCAAAACTAGAAACAAAACAAAACACACATGAAACTGGGAATTAGAATGAAAGCACACTAGCTGATGTGCATCAATCACATGCTTGCCTTTAACAACCTATGTCCATGTATGCAAACATACAGAAAAAACACCCCTATAAATTAATTTTATATATTTAGGCAAGTCTACTACATTTTCAAGACATGCTGCCTTATCTGTTTCATTTTCAACAAAATGTCTTTTACTTCATACCTTTATCTTCCTCTGTTCAAATAATATATTTTTCATAAACAATGCAAAAAATTTAAATACCAACCCAGTCATTGAAAGGTTAAAAGGGCTTGAAGGGACCACAACAGTGCCTGTGGTTTGGAGTGCATATTTTGTTACAATGAAAAACTGTTTCTTTGAAAATGCCATGTAAGAAGTAAGTTAATTACATAAATATGCCTCAAAGAATGAACCAGTAAAGTTTACATGTGGTGTGTAATTTGTGGCCATTTTGTCCAGTCTGTATATTACATATAGTGTAAAATTCTTGAAATGTGATCAATGTGCCTTATACTTTTGACAGTTCATAACTATTACCAGAGCATCTTGTAGACAGTGGCACACTTGTTCATTATCTGTTGTTTTCCAGTGAACATTTCAGTTGAGGAGGTAATATTCAGTTAGAAGAAATAAGTCGGACATTGTAATATCTATGTAAGGTGATAGGCATTCTGTACTTTTTTTTTTCCAACACAGAAAAGAAAAAGAAAAGTTGTTAAGTTGTTAAAGAACATGGCCAGTTTAAAAATATGGAGATTGGTACATACAGTACTGATATCATGAATACAATATGCATTTGTTTTGTGTGTTGTAGCACTGTGGCTCTGCCAAATGAATACAACTTTCAAAGCAATGCCAGACAACATACATGAAATCTATTGGAAGGATAGTGAGCAAAGGATTAAACTGCAGAATTAAAGAACAACCTTCCTGTAGAATGAACCATGTTCTTCAAGAAGGCAAACTTACTATCAATACATCAACTAACAAATACACCTAATAAAATACAATTACTGACAAGTGTCAAACTCCTATATGTTTCAGCACCAGGGTGCCAGGGAGGCTTCTAGAACAAATTAATAAGAGTCCAACACGCTAAACTAGGTACTGTATTGCCCTCACTGGAATGATTAAAATTGCAAATTACATACAGCTGAAAGGCATAAAATTATGGAAGTACAGTACTGATATTAAATCTATGTGACAGTAAGCTGCTTCAAGCACAAGCTCACAGCCGTTTATATTCTGCATGGAGAATGTGTACAAACATCTGTCACCATCTATGTGATCTGCAGAGATCTCGTCCAGACAGTGTGTGTGAAGTGTATCATGTTGGCTGTGTAGTATACTTAACTGTACTGTAGTAATACTACTTAACTGCTGCATGAGCAGGTTTCTATATAGTGCAGAACTCTGTGTAGAAATCGCCACTGTCCCAGACAATGTGCCCCCAGGAAGTACTGTGTGGTAATGTGCTGAGTTTTAATCATATCATCATCTCTGTGGTTGTTTAACCCTTTGACGCCTAATGACGACTATAGTGGTTGTACCGGACCGCTAACCTCTAAACGTTGCATTTTATATTTTTATTCAACAAATACAGGTACTGAATATTTTGAACATGGTATATACTCTCCATTTTTTCCTCTTCAAAATGCAGTTTGTTTCATAAATCTAACGTATTTGGTTCTTGTATTATTCACATTTCATATACAGGGTGTGCTAAAATTAAAAAAATTATTCTGGCGCCAAAAGGTTAACCTTTAGGCACCATGCATCCTATATACAGGTGTCCCAGGAGGAATGTGCCAGACTTCGGGAGAGTGTACCTTATGTTAAACTATACCGATATAACCCAAAACACCTATATCCAAAGTTGAACGGTTACGGAGATAATGGCCAGAGAAGTTTGAAACTTTGACAGCTGTTACTCACTTATTGATTACCAAAT
>Ga0123355_10008172_pt1 | contig 15801 bp, 6 predicted proteins | sample TergutEmb28metaG_3_FD_89872 | JGI IMG/M metagenome (GOLD analysis project Ga0123355, IMG submission 89872) | Embiratermes neotenicus P1 segment gut microbial communities from Petit-Saut dam, French Guiana - Emb289 P1 | ecosystem: Host-associated > Arthropoda: Insects > Digestive system > Gut ...
ACCAAGAACAATACGACCAATGTGGTAGTTCAACAGAATAGTCGCAAGCTCCTGATGATGGATATATTAATGTCCGAAACATGTTGAGCACATAAGAAGTGAAATAAAATAGCAAGTGACATCCAGCTGGTCTTTTATTCTTCAACTATCACAATGATGCACGGTCCAATAAACATACATTTCACATGTGAGTTCAGTGGTTCGTTACAATCGTCATCAAAAAGAAAACTTTCGTTCGAGGCCACGTTACTTTGCATCCTAAGAAATAAAAAGACTTGACACAAGTTGCAGGAAAAAGGAGAGACTGTGAAATACATAACAAATTGAAGAGAATCGGAAGGGTAGGGTGCATAGCACGCATGTGAGTCCGGAAAAGCTCTACCAGTAGGCCGAAATATAATATTAAAATGGGTCGCCGAAAAATGCGGTTAGATTTTGGACAGGGTTCTTTCATGCTAAGACGTTATTTGGTATTCTTGTGAATAGAAGACTACATTTTCTAGTTTCATAGAACGAGCGTAAGTTTGTGACTGCATTGCAAAGTCTCGGCTGTCAGTTAGGTACAAAATTAAATAGTGAAATTAGTTAGTTAGCTAGTCTGTCAGTCAGTTGGTTCGTTAGTTAGTTAGCTAGTCAGTCAGTTAGTTAGTTACCTAGCTAGCTAGTCTGGCAGTCAGTTGGTTTGTTAGTTAGTTAGCTAGTCTGTCAGTTAGTCAGTCAGTCAGTCAGTCAGTCAGTTAGTTAGTTAGTTAGCTAGTCTGTCAGTCAGTTGGTTCGTTAGTTAGTTAGCTAGTCAGTCAGTTAGTTAGCTAGCTAGCTAGTCTGACAGTCAGTTGGTTTGTTAGTTAGTTAGCTAGTCTGTCAGTTAGTTGGTTCGTTAGTTAGTTAGCTAGTCAGTCAGTTAGTTAGCTAGCTAGTCTGACAGTCAGTTGGCTTGTTAGTTAGTTGGCTAGTCTGTCAGTTAGTTAGTCAGTCAGTCAGTCAGTTAGTTAGTTAGCTAGCTAGTCTGTCAGTCAGTTGGTTCGTTAGTTAGCTAGTTATCTAGTCTGTCTGTCAGTTAGTTAGACAGTTAGTTAGTTAGCTAGCTAGTGAGTCAGTCAGGTAGTTAGTTAGAAGCATATAATCGAAAGATCGCAGATATGTAGCAGTAGTTCCATAAGATGTATTAGCTCCATGTTTAAACTGATTAACAGTGAACATTCTACAGTAGTCATGTTCAAACATGCGCATTACTTTTCCGTAACACACACACACATATTGGGGTCTCATAAAGGCATTACAGACAAACCTCGTTAAAGCACCAACCTCCCTTAGTGTCCATGAGAGTCAGTGACCCGCAATACACTGTCACGCTGTATCTCTATTAGCCGCCAACCTGTATACAGCGTCACAAATTACAGTTAACGAACGGCTGCACTACATATACTTGTAGTTTAAAGTCGTATTTTATGTTTGCAGTAACTAAATTCCTGAACGTTTGAAAAGATACGAAAGACAATATCTGGTAACTGGAACTTCACATGAAGTATATCTTTCTGGTTCATAGTTTGATACATGTTTCCAGAACCTATGAACTCTGCTGCAGCATTCGATAAGCTAGCACAATGTAACAAGGCTTAAGTTAACTAAAGTACTGATTTATGGACAGCACAGTACAGTCTCTCTTCTGTACGAAAGCAGATTACCGCTGTCTGTGGATAAAACACGTGAAACCTTAATTTCAAGGCTCATGTACTTGTTTAATTAATCTTCTTGTCTGCTATTTTTCTCTAGGAACACTGGATTACTTGCAAGCCCAACGAATGCTGGGTTTTCTACGAACTGTAGAAGAGCAACCCCATAACAAAATCCTTCTTTCTTTTCTTTGTGTATTTTATGATATTATAAATGTAGAAAATTTTTAGAGTTAAATAAAATTCAGAATTCTGTTCTTTAGGATTATATATTGTGTCACGGGGTGAATGGACCCCGACTTTTCAATGGAACATACTGCCTTCTTCTCCGGTTGTCAGTAAGTCTTGAACGAAACTCAAACTTTAAACAGTTTAGTTTACCTTAATTTCTGCAGAATTAATTCAGTATTTTACGTTAGGCGTTGTGGGCCCGGTAGCTCAGTCGGTATAGCGACTGAGCTACGGGCTGGACGGTCCGGGATCGAATTACGTTGGGGGACAAGATTTTTCGCCCTTTCAGACCGGCTCTGAAGTCCACCCAGCCTCCTGTAAAATGGGTACCGGGTCTTTCCCGGGGGTAAAGTGCGGCCGGGTCATGCTGCTGACCACTCACCCCTTTCTAGTGCCGCGGTCATGGAAGAGTAGAGCTATACCTTTACCCACCCTCTGGGCCACACCGGGCCTGTAACGGGATCACTTTACCTTACCGATGTTAGGTGTTACGTAACAAGTGATTAATCCAAACTTACATGTTTGATTCTAATACATGATTCTGCATGCGAAGAAACAATCGTGACCATTACAGAAAAGTCTTTTTCCAGAGTTTAACGGTTCTAAAACCAGAGCCTCTTATTTTATCAATACACAAATTTAACACATCATAATTTTCTTATGCTAAACGCTCCAATTTTTAACCACTTTCCTTGTTCATTTCATATTAACAACTGTCCAACGAGATGCAACACAAAACAGTCCATTTATTATTCTGCAAGTTCACTCTACATGTTTCGGGTGTCAACCACACCTATCATCGGGAGTACACAAAACTGGAACTACAGCCTCCGGTACTGGTCTTATGTTTTGTGCAGCTACCTCCCTCCAACGTGGCCAAGCCGTAGTTACAGTTTTGTGTACTCCTGACGATGGGTGTGGTTGACACCCGAAACATGTAGAGTGAACTCGCAGAATAATAAATAGACTGCTTTGTGTTGCATCTCGTTGGAAAATTATTAACATAGGTCAAGGATGCACGGGAGCATAAACATAAAATATTTCACTTCATTTCAAATATGTTCCTTGGAGGTTATTTCCACACTTTGAAGAGTAATTTTCGGGATTATCTGATCTCTTCAATATGTCAAAATTAAAATGTAGACTAACGACCTTCTTTCTTCCACGGATAGGCCGACATAACTTACTGAAGAATGACAGTTTCCACGAAACACTAAAAATTTCGGACAACTCTAAACCGGTGCGAATTATTTATAACATTCAATGTTTAATATTTGTCATAGATTTTCAAGGAATGGCTAAAGTTTGCTTAGAAATGAAGTAAATAATTTGCTATGCTCTTAATATAGAAGAAATTCAAGGTAGTGTCAGTGATTATGTATAAGAGTGTGGAAAACGGAAAACATGGCGTCAGCCGCACCTTCAATATCCATAACTTTAATAATATTCTGCTGTTATTATCATCAATAACTTTCATTTCTTGTCACATTTAGAGAAAAATGTATTTCTACGACTGACACATTTATGCTACTGCAATACTGCTTTCTCTACTTCGTATTAAACATCCCTATCATAGTAAACTATATTGGAGTGTATGTACTTGTCTAACACAACTGTATGATGGTAGAGATATGTATAGAATATACTACATAAAGAACAACTACATGTTTCGGCACTTGACAATGGCCATCTTCAGGTTGAGGAATGAAAAAAAATTAGTAAGCAGCTATACTTGACTTATGTGGGTTGTATACAGGGGGGAGGTAAGAGGTGAAGTGGGTACGAGATCTCACATGTGTTATGTAGGATGGGTGGTGTGGGTACATGGGGGTTCTGCTATTGTATGTTATGTCCAGATTAATATAGTTGGATCTACGGTACCATCTTATGTTTGTAGAAATTATATGTACATGTAAACTTAGCTTATATATACAGTGTGAAATCTTATATAAATATAGTTTAAATTTAATTTGTTCCTCTTTGGGTAATTCCCCGGTGTCTGAGTTCTAATTGCCGACGTTTCGGAACTCACTGTTGGTTCCATCTTCATAGGCAGGTGAATGAAGTATGAATACTTCATTCACCTGCCTATGAAGATGGAACCGACAATGAGTTCCGAAACGTCGGCAATTAGAACTCAGACACCAGGGAATTACCCAAAAAAAGAACAAATTACATATAGAACACGGTGAAAGCTTAAAAACAAGAATAGTTGAAATTGTTATAATGGGTTTATTGATCTAATACTATATAAAATATCGTTTCTTTAGTTATAGTGGGTTCATTGATATAATAACCTTGTTATTATATTTACTATTATAATACATCAAATTGGATTTACCATAATTGGTCAGTTCAGTATCTGAAGTACAACTAGTATAGGACGGAGTAAAAGTAAGGGAAGTAAATTAACAAACAATAATAGAGGAGGAAAAAAAACATACAAGCAAATTAAACCTTCTGATCCCTATCACAGTTTATGACGTATTTCTGTGTAACGTTTTCCTTTCTCTGTTTTCAACTCTGACTTTTAAGAGAAGTATATTTTCACGCTTTTATTTTATTCTAGTCCTTTTTATTCTTCCTTTGTTCACATCTTCATTTAATTTTTTGATGTTTCCTTTTACATTAGCTGTCTTCATAATTGGCCATTAGGCTATTGTAACAGCAAGTAAATATACAGTTTAAGTGAACTGAATTACAATAACTGTGTGACTAATTTTAGCACAGAAATAATGTTGATAATTCAGGCAGTGAAGGAAAGTTTAAGTCATGTCAAACGCTGCAGTAGGTCAGCGATAATGAAGGTGACCAACGGTAATCATGTACATTAAAGTATTACAAGAGTCGTCAGTGCTAGTAGACTGCGTTTTAAATGTGATGGCACACGCGCAGAAACCATATTTCGTCTTTCTACGAAACGGACGAGTCCATTTAAATCGGCGGGGACGTCAGTTCAGTCACCTACTGTCAGCCGAGATGTGTGCATCAGCGGTAGTAATGCTGGATACCCCACGTTCCGAGGTAGTGTGAAGAGTACTGGCTACCCACTCCATTCGCCAGTTTCCCCTTCACTTCCCCTCTCGTGCGTCACTGTGTGCCATCATATTTCAACTGGAGTATACAAAATTGTGAAGCAGTGTTTGTTACGATATTACATTCCTTCGTCCCGTATCCTTTTCAAAACCCCCAGTATGTATTTCAGACGTAGATGTGCAATAACTCAGTATATATATTTCAGACAATGTTGACGCCTACCACATATCAAAATCAAAATTAATTCTCCGAATTAAGAAAGTGCTGTGAGCAAGAAAACAAGAACACAGACACCCCCATAGCGGCAAAGAAAGAGTGTGAAGGCTCTGATGGAAATTCGGCTCAATGTGACAGTAAAGCAAAGCAGAGTGGAGTCATTCAATACAACCTCAGAACAATATGAGGCTAAGAGGACTCATTCACAATCTGAGAGCAATATCAGGCTCAGAGAACATATTTACTATCCGAGAACAATATCAGGCTAAAACAATTCATTCAGTGCAACCTGAGAAAAAAATCAGGCTCAGATAACTCATTTACAATGTGAGAGCAATATCAGACTCAGAGAAATCATTTACAACCTGAGAACAATATCAGGCTCAGAGAACTCATTTACAATCTGAGAGCAATATCAGGCTCAGAGAACTCGTTTACAATCTGAGAGCAATATCAGGCTCAGAGAACTCGTTCACAATCTGAGAGCAATATCAGGCTCAGATAACTCATTTACAATGTGAGAGCAATATCAGCCTCAGAGAACTCATTTACAACCTGAGAGCAATATCAGTCTCAGATAACTTATTCAGTGCAACATGAGAGCAATATCATGCTCAGAGAATTCATTTACAACCTGAGAGCAATATCAAGCTCAGAGAATTCATTTACAACCTGAGAGCAATATCAGGCTCAGAGAACTCATTCACAATCTGACAGCAATATCAGACTCAAAGAACTCCTTCAGTGCAACCTGAGAGCAATGTCAGGCTCAGAATTCATTTACAATGTGACAGGAATATCAGGCTCAACTAACTCATTCACAATCTGATAGCAATTTCAGGCTCAGAGAACTCGTTCACAATCTGAGAGCAGTATCACGCAAAGGTAAATAATTCAGTGTAATCTGAGATGATAATCAGGCTCAGAGAACTCATTCAGTGCAACCTGAGAGCAGCAACACGCAGAAGGAACTCATTCAGGTTAATGAGATGGGAACATCGCGCACACAGAGTTCATTCAACACAATCCGACACAAAGATGTCGCAGAGTGACATAATCCAACAGCCTAAACCTAAATAATGTGAATTAACCCTTTAAACCCCACGTTAAATCCCATCTGCCATCTGCTGGCATTATTAGGAGCTCACCATATTCTCCACGTTAGCAGGATAAGGGTTAATGAGAAAGTTGTTTATGCATATCGCGAAGTTTACAAAACCTCCTCTATTGAGACATAGTTTTAAAAACCCGACGGCTTTGAATTCGAAATTCATAGAAGGCAGAGATGCTAAAGAGAAGCGAAATTTGTTGAACAACTTTGACTTTAGATACCGCACTAATTTAAACAAATATTTAGTTTTTTTTTTCTTTTCCATAAAATTAACGACGTGGTCGCACAAAACGTACGGGATTCGCTGATGTTATACATTTCTCTAGAAAGGCGAAATAAGAAAATACTGGTTTCTTCCTTAATGAATAAATTATTCCACCACATGCGCTTAAAAATATAGAAATCGTCTGCACTTAAAAGGTTCTGATTCCCAGGTGGATGCAGTTTTCAAGAAGAGACGCCTGTCATAGCAGTGTCACCTGTAGGTAAGGCGTTCTGGAGAACGTCTGTATATCCATTTTTCATGAGGCACTGAGAAGTGCTACACTAGCAACCGCATGCCCTCTCACCATGCCAGTACACGAAGGCTTCAGACTTCATGTATGCTAAAGCCTGCGGTTGAAAATCTAATCAATCATACGGAGTTATATCAACCGTCAGGCGAAATCGGGCGCCAGTCTCACGGTTTGTGTCATCCCAGCATTTGAATCCGTCAATTGTATGTCGAACATTGAGCTCTCAGCAAATTTCTGACGCCAGCAAACATCATAATTATGAGTATATCAAAATAATGTTCGATGATTGCTATCAGTAAAAGACTTAATGAAAATTCGGTGTCATTTTTGTGACCAGGATTACCCGTGTTTCGAAACCGGTATCATTCATATTCAACCTTCCGCACTCTAAAATATCTCATAATCTTTAAAAGTAAGGTCATCGTATTTGCTAACACGTTGTAACATTGTTGGTGTTAACTTTCTTCATCACTAATGAAAATATTTGCCTTCATGTTTATCTCCGTTGTTGTCGTCGTCAAAAAATATTACATTCATTCTGCTTCTTACCACTCCTTTTCTTCTTTTTTTCTTCTTCTCCTTCTTTTTCTTTTTCTTCTTCTTTTTCTTCTTCTTCTTCTCCTCCTCTTCTCCTTCTTCTTCTCTTCTTCTTCGTCTTCTTCTTCTCCTCCTTCTTCTCCTTTTTCTCCTGTTTCTCCTTTTTCTCCTTCTTCTTCTTCTCCTTCTTCTTCTCCTCCTCCTCCTTCTTCTTCTTCTTCTTCTTCTTCGTCTTCTTCTTCTTCTTCTTCTTCTTCTAGCAATACAGAATCTCAAACTTCATTTCCGTTCTCAGAAGTTACAGGCACTTCTCCCCATCTTTTTCTTCTCTATTTACATTCATTTTCACAAATCTTCGCTTTAAGAATAAGGCTAAGAATTTCTCATTTTGTTCACAACACTGGCTCTGTTCATATTACGTACATCTAGAATTCGTCCCGCTCATCACGAGGAGAAATAATTTTGTCTCCTCAGATTACCTCTTCAGCACGTTGCAAACATTTCTCCCTCGAGCCTAAAAAGAATGAAGAAATGTGACAATATCTGGTGCCAAACAACTACTCTCGTCTTACATCCAACAATCCCATCGCCTGTTCCTCCATTCAGGGTTCTACAGCATTAGACTGGGGAAGTCCATTGCATCTCTGTTCATGTTTTGCTGGGCCCGACTATAGTTCCCTCACTAGAGACACAAACTGCTTCTAGGATTTGCTACTTAGCTGCCAGTTAACTCATTAGAGGCATAACCTGCATTTCGCTTTCAAGAAAGGGAGAGTGTAGTTATTAAATAAACAGTACCGTAAGGATATCACATGAGAGACTGCCGTCAGAAACAGTTGAGCTACATTGCCAACCACAAACATACCACAGTATTCAATGACGAAACACTGCACCGCTCTTAATACAACAAATCCGAGCGTAAGGGTTGTATCTAATTACAAAGACACGGGGTGCTCACCTCCTGATCTTTATGGTTTCTCACCAAATTAAATATAATGTACTATTTACTTGCTTAACCTGCTCCAAATATCCTGAAGAACCGCACTTTGTTACACTGACGTAGTGTCCCGTAATAATTCTTATAAAATTGTTTTTAACATTCCGAGACCAGGCTAGACACACATTTTAGCTATGAGTAAATTTCTTTTGTGAAAGTAAAGAAGCCTGCCGCGAAATATTTAAACTTATTACACTGAGATGAATAGAGAAGATGTGAGAAAATATTTCACAAAATACTGCAAGAGATACTTCGAGTAAGGAATGGTTTGTGTTTGCGATGGGGAATGGTGTAGGGGCTATACATCTAGATACCATCATTTCATTAAAAATAGGACCATTTCATATCGATCTCGCTATTTGACAACCACATCTCTTATCAAGCCCCTAGGGAAAATCTGTTGTAGATTAACAAACCAAAGAAACTTAGACATTTTTGGACAGTTTGATGAGTTACTTGAAGTTTAAAAACGGACGTTGTGGGGTCTTGTTCTTTGTGGGTTCAAAAGTCATGCAATATGCAGAGAAAGCCAGAAAAGACATGAGAATAAATTTAAAAAAAGTAAAATAAATTTAGGTGAAATAATATTCCAATAACTAAATACTGGTGAAACTGTGTCCCAATCAGCAGAGAGAGAGACACAGAGCAGCTGGATGCAATGTTTGAGCTACAGCTGTTACTGACGTCTGCATTTTGCAGTACTGAAATTCAGATTACAAGCGATCGTCAGCGTCGAGCTACAGCGACTGTGTTTGTTCCTTCTACTTCCAGCGGAAATGAATTTGAAATTTCTCGGCATCATTGTTTCTTCTCTCGAAATGAGTCTGACATTGTTCTTACTATACAGGGTAATTCAAAGGAAAAGCCAATATTTCGGTAAATGGTAGTATCGGTCATTGTGACAAAAAAATAGTCGTATAAACATGTGTCTAATTCTGAATTGTTTTCGAGATAGAATTGTTTAAATCTGCAGACCTAAATCCTTTAGATTTTTGTATGTGGGTTGGGCTGAAGAGCGAAGTTTACAAAGAAATATAGATATACTGGACGAGTTGCTCGCTCTCATTTTGTATGCTGCTGCCAGCCTAAGGAAAACTGAAAGTCAACTCAGACTAACAACACAAGAACTTCGCACACGAGTTATAAAATGCATTGAGGTTGATGGTGGAACTTTCCAACACTTATTGTAAAATGCATAAAATAGAAGACTGGAATACAGGAAGGCAAGGTATCACTTCAGCTATTTAGGCGTAGAAGGCAAAAATAAAAGTATTAAGAAGAATATAAGATCAGTTTGATTCAAATTTAAAGAAGATGCTAGTAAAATGCAACGTCTGGAGTGAAGCCTTTTGTGGAGAAGAAATCTGGAGACTTCGGAAAGTAGATCAGAAATACGTGGAAAAGTTGTGAAATGTGATGCACGAGGAGGCTGGAGAAGATCAGCTGGACTGATCGTTTGAAAAAATCAAGAAGTATTACAATAGCCAAGGGGGAAACGAATATACTGCGTACAATAAAAAGAATGGAGTAAGACTAACTTGGTTGTACACATCTTTCTTACGAACTACATTCTAAAACACCTTATTTAAAGAAATAGGGAATAAAGGAAACAAATGTCAGGAAAAGGAGGAAGAAGACGCAAGCAGTTATTAGGTAACTTCAAGGAAACGAGAGGATGTTGGAAATTGAACGAGAAAGCACTAAATCACCCTGTACGGGAAAGTCGCTGTGAAAGAGGTTATAGACATGTCGTAAGACAGGCTACGAAATGAATGAATAGATCAATGTCGCTTGACGATTTCGTGGACTCGATCAACTTAATATGGATTCCAGTGGATGACTCACAAATAAGGCAATAAGTTTTCGAGTCTCATGAGAACAGAAAATTTTGATTTACAGAGCAACATATGGCTTCTAAAGAAATATTCAGATCAGTTGCTTAAATCCAACAAATTTTCTGGTATATAAAATGCTTTGTATCAGGAAGGGTGAAGTTATTGCATTATGTAGGCTACACGCTTGTGGGATGTGTAAACATACATTTCAGTATTTGTATTTGAAATACATCAATACGTAGCACTCTGCGCAGAAATTCACCACGCAAATTCTAGACTTAAGCTTCTCAGGACACGACGAAATGCACGATAAGGAGGAGAGTCATTCACAAAATTCGCCGTGGGTTTTGGGGTGTGGAGAAAGAGCCAGATATGTACGTTGGTCTGGATGGCAGACTTAAGCTTCAGGGTAGGGAACCTCAGAAAAAAATGCCTCATATGATCGAAAGCATTGTTTTTTCAAGTATTATTTAAAGTAAATCTTATGTATATTGGACCTACATCATTGTGATCGTTGAAGAACAAGAGACCAACTTGATTTCACTAGTTATTAAGTTTTATTTCACTTCTTCTATGCTCAACATATTTCGGACATTAATACATCCATCATCAGGAGCCTGCGACTTTACTGTATCACCACATTGGTTGTGTGTTCTTGTTTCGATGTGTGTTGGAGTTTCGGTGTGGCTGGGTTGGGGTGGTATCTGTGTGACAGGCTTCAGCCTGCCACACACATGCTTCGTCATATCCTTTTCTTGCAGCCTAAATATGTGGTAGTAAAAATATTTCACACCACATTCATTCCACAGGTTCTAAATCTCCATTCACAATTTCTCATGAGACCATTCAGTACTTATCCAGTTCAACTAAAATAACGCTGTTAAATAAGCAAAGGAGCGAAATTACAAAGCGTTCTAACCAACTAAGTTTATTGTCCAAAGCTCAAATCTGAAATAATGCTTTAAAGTGACGACAAAGAGAAATGATCCTTGCGTCAATTCAAGCAATATATCATATAGACACTTCCTATAATTTCTATACTTTTTAATGAGTAGAATTGGATGGATACATGTGTACGCCATGAGAGTACAATGTGAGTGGAGGTATAGCTCCACTCATTCATAATCTAACCTAACCTAACGTAACCTAATTTACCTAACCTAACCTAACCTAATTTAACCTAACCTAACCTGACCTTGGCACTAGATGGAAGTGAATTGTCATCCTCACCCAATAGCCACTTTACTCCCGGGAATGTAACGGACGTTACATACTGAATGGGAAGTTGTCTAGACCTCCAGGGTCGGTTAGCATACTTAGGAGATAGCAAATTAGGGATTCTTAATTTTCTTGGACAATAGCTTAGACACTACAATGGCTCCACTATCCCATCTGCATTTTTTATGAACATGTACCCATGTTAATGCCATAATTTCATTAAATAATATTTTATATGTGTTTTTTATATGAAATCTACGTGCAAAAAGTGACCGAACTGAAGATTCTATCACTTTAACCGCAGTGAAAGGACGGCTGACCCACGGAATTTTAGAAAGAGTGGACTACAGAGCTACTCGGGGCGCGTGGAAAAGACAAATCCTTATATATGCGGGGTTTCAAACCGCGATCGTAGAAACCATACCTATTCTCTATACTCACTGAGACACCCTGGCAAAATAGTTTAGATTTCCGAACATATTGACGGTTACTTGTAAGAAAATGCTAGCTACGAGACCTAATGCCTGTGAGAGAGGTTCGGTATCAATATCCCAACACTGATGGAAATCGTTGGCTTGCGTCGCTGAATAATTTACATACATGTAGAAGGAAGCATCAGATCGCTTTCAGGCTTCCACTCAAAGTGTTGACTGGTTGGGGATCTTCTATGGAAGCAGGTAGGTAAACTATACCTACAGAAAAGCATAGAATAGGAAACTGTATCTACCTCTAGAAACCACGGAATACCAACAACTACGAACACAAGACCAAGTGGAAGTTTTAAGGACGTGGTACCACGCAGAACAAGACATGGATGCCGCCACCTGTTTCGGTGTTTACAATCTTTATCCCGCTGTGGCCAACTTCAGATGCAGTACAAGAAAACCTTTACTTTATTTTCCGAAATGAATATTGAAAAAGTACGTATACAATTTTGTAGTTCAGAGTTGTCGTAAGCGAGAAAATTATGCAGTCACAGCGCGATGGTAAAAAACAAAATAACACTTAGAAAAAAAGAAACAATTAAATTCTACCGATTTATCAGTGATTATAGACGTAAAACCTGTTTTGCTTTTTTCCGTAGACAACATAAGCGTCGGTCATTAGGATAGAAATTTTCCTCCGCGCTTTATGCACAAAATGATAAGGTAAAAATCAAATTTTCCAGTGACCACTTCAGACAATTGTTTAAAAAACACTCAGAATCCTAAAACAAGAAATGTTCCAAATTCCCCATTATATCTGGAATATTTAATCACTTATTAAAACAGGCCTATTTCTTGTTAAGATTCATGTGACGTAACAGGCATGTTAATTAGTAAATTTTCCTACTACAAAACACAAAATAAACCGAAACCTTGTAGACGAATGATGTGATTTGCTGCAGTTCCTATCTTCATGTATAAATTCTCTGCTTAATGCACTTTGATGTGTGCCCTTTAGTAGTAACGGGGTGCTGATAAGTCCTTAGCCCGACCAGGAAGGAAACAAGCTGCGCCTGTCAAAAGTGTGATGGGCAGAGGAATGGATTGATTTGGTTAGGGTGGGGTCAGGTGGTGGGGACAGAGGAATGGATTGATTTGGTTATGGTAGGGACAGGTGGTGGAGACAGAGGAATGGATTGATTTGGTTAGGTTAGGGACAGGTGGTGGGGACAGAGGAATGGATTGATTTGGCTAGAGTAAGGACAGGTGGTGGGGACAGAGGAATGGATTGATTTGGCTAGGGTAGGGACAGGTGGTGGGGACAGAGGAATGGTTTGATTTGGCTAGGGTAGGGACAAGTGGTGGACTGTTGTGAATGTGGTAATGAACCTTCAAGTTCCACAAAATGCACTGAATGTACAAGGTGGTTCAAATATGACCGGGACTAATTTTTTTTGTAACCATAATTGACAAATACTTACTTGCACATGTCAGTCTGCAACGTACTTCCCTAACCCGAGCAGGAGGGAGGGTGGAGGTTGTGGCTTCACTCTCTCAAGGTCGCACAGCTGCTGCGCACTGCGGCTTGTTTACACACAAATCAGTCCCGGTCATATTTGAACCACCTTGTAGCTTGCTTCCTTTCTGGTCGGGCTAACTTATCAGCACCCCTGTACAAGGAACAGTACATCAACATTCAGACGCTGCCCACACACGTGTTGTCATGCCTAGTGCCGTTGTTGATCGAGTGTGTGAACGGAGCATGTGAAAGCCCTGTATACATATATGATGTTTCGCGTGACCCCTGCAAAAGGAGTCTTAATGACCATAGGCTTGGCCCATTCTCTGTAACCTCTTCCTGGGGAAATCCGAATCAGAAATTTCCGCGAAGTTCCACTCCAGGGTTTACGTACGCTTGGGAGAAATTTAAAAGTCCTTATTTCCTCCACTTTGGACGCTACACATAGTTAATGCGTGTCCATATATGGTGGATTCTTAGCAATTCAAAGGGACACTTTCTGGGAAGCTTAAGGCGCTCAGTCGCATTTACAAGTGGACAATAATTCTGAAGAATGCACGTTGGTTTGTATTCCATTTTCCAAATAACGATATGTCCACCCACACGATCGCAGAACTGAAAAAGATTAACCTGACGAAATTAGAGTGTGCTATCAACTGTGTACACTGCACAAACAGTAAGGTGTGATTGAAGGTAAAGGTAAAGCAGTCCCGTTACAAGCCTGGAGTGGCCCAGAGGGTTCCAGGAAGTGAAGGTTCCCAGATTTCATGACAACGGCACAGGATGGTGGTAAGATTGTCAGCCTTACGCACCGGCCGCCTTTACCTCCACGAAATGTTCCTGGTACTCATTTCCGTTAGAGGCTGAATCGACCCCAGGGCCATAGGGCGAACGGAAGGATTATGTAAATGAAAAATTCCAATAGCACCAGCTGGGATCGAAACAGCGACCTTCCGATTTGTAGCACAGCACCTTAACCACTGTGCTACCGCGGTACCCAAGGTGTGCGTGGAAACAGATCGCAAGTAACGCGAGATTGGCAGGATTTTTGCGATATCGTGAATGGCAATATTCCTTAAAGGTGAAAATGAAAAGGTCAGAAGAAGCAGGACATTTGTCTTCAACATATAAGTCGGAATGTCAATAACTGAAAAGCGCCAGAACGACAATTATGAATCCCGGGGTATAAGGCTTTGAATCTTGTTCGTTTCGATTCCTACAGGTGCTGCTGTACCATCCCCAGTTAGGTTCTAAATAACCCTTCAGTAACATCAAGAAATATTGAAATAAGATTGGTAGGTAGTCTAAGATCCCGAAAGTGCGTAAGAAGAAATTGTCATGGAATGTTATAATATCCAAATTGCGAGTCTGAATCTCTCTGAGGCAGGGATGGAGATAATTATAGCAACTGGGTGCCATGAATTACAGCAACTGGGTGCGATGAATGTTGCAGAAGAATTGGAAAATCCGTAAAATTTCAACAAGTTTATTAGGCAACGAAAAGGGTGTAGGGGTTTCGAAGGTGCGGAGGTGGGGGCGGTTATTTAGTGTTTATATCCATGTGGATAAAGAGACCAACTAGATGTCACTTTTTGTATTATTTCTCCTTTATAGGTTGCTCAACATATTTCGGGCCCCCTTGTGCCCATCTTCAGGAGCTGACGACTTGGAGGTATTTATCAGACGTGTTGCAGAGCCGTGGCTGTGTAGGCAGTCAGATCCGGTTGGTTGCTTGACTGTCCAATGGACAGACAAACAAACAACCGGATCTGACTGCCTACACAGCCACAGCTCTGCAACACATCTGATAAATACCTCCAAGTCGTCAGCTCCTGAAGATGGGCACAAGGGGGCCCTAAACATGTTGAGCAACCTATAAAGGAGAAATAAACATAATACAAAAAGTGACATCTAGTTGGTCTCTTTATCCACATTGAACTACGATGCACGGTCAACCATACATCAAAAATCGTTTATATCCATATTTAATACGGTTTCGAAGATTTATCGAGGAGAACGTACTGAGAAAGGGTCACATACACTTCTTGCAAGCAGTATAGTATAAAAATAGACTGTAACAGTGGTAAAAAGTAATATAAATTACAACCGTAAAGTAACAAAGTTTAATCAATTGAGCCTTCTTACACAGCATATGTAAAGAATTAATAAATGAAAAAAATTTAAGTAAGTGTAATCAATAAACCTAGCTGCACATCACTTGTAAAGGAATAAAAATGCAAATTTAGCACTTACTTACTTACTTACTTACTTACTTACTTACTTACTTACTTACTTACTTACTCAATGCTGCAGAGTCCTTCTTGAGAAGCTAACTGGTTTAGCTAGTCAAGAAATTCCCCACATTTCACGGAACCCGAAGGTTCATTACCGCACTCACAAGCGTCCGCCAGCTGTCTCTATCCTGGGCCAGCCCAATCCAGTCCATATACACACATCCCACCTCCTGGAGATCCATCCTAATATTATC